>Ga0081539_10000399_pt1 | contig 92979 bp, 91 predicted proteins | sample TabmetS4T2R2_FD_71023 | JGI IMG/M metagenome (GOLD analysis project Ga0081539, IMG submission 71023) | Tabebuia heterophylla rhizosphere microbial communities from the University of Puerto Rico - S4T2R2 | ecosystem: Host-associated > Plants > Roots > Rhizosphere ... | reverse complement strand
ACTGGTCACTGCCTTGCGGACTCGCGATCGCCAGCTGGGTCTTCTCAAGCCAGACGAGGATCGTCAAGTCGCGTAGTCGTCAACGAGCCGCCGCCGAATTTCAACAGGAGACGGGACATCCCCGCGGCACACTGCGGCGACGACATCATCTTCAGATAACATGCGGCGCTCAGTTGTCGTCCGTCAGTCACAGAGCTGGCGCAAATCTCTGCGTTACGAGCTTCAGCCGTGTGGAGCCGATCGCGCATGATCTTCACATGTCGAATTTCGCCGGTTCTGAGGGCCGATCTCCGAGAAGTAGGGAGCGACCGGATCATGTATTACATGATTCACATGACCGACCACCCCGAAGCGCCGAACCTGATGCGGCGTGCTTATACCCGTGCCGTCGATCCCTGGAACATATCGAACAGTTGCGGGTTGCGTGTGGGACGCTGGTGCGCTGGGCTAACGGCTTGTGACCGGCGAGCTATTGCCAGTGCGCGATGCTCGTGACAATAGGAAGAAGGGTGGACGCGATGACGCGCAAAGATTGGTGGCTCGGAATCGCTGTGATCCTGCTTGCGCTTGTGATGCAAACAGCAATTCTGCTCTACGCTAACCATCGGAATCGAGACGACAAGCCACGGCCGAGACCGCTCACGGCATCCGCCTCGCGCGTCGATCCGGCAACGGCGTCATCGCCATCAGAGTGATCCTTGCACGAACACGGGCGGCGGTTAGCGCAACGTGTGCTCGCTGCTGTCGCGGCGCTGGTGGCATTTACTATCGCTGCGGGATGGGTTTACCAGCACGCTTCGGACCGTTACGACGCGAGCACGACACCACCCGGACGCCTCATCGACATAGGCGGGTATCGACTGCACATGTGGTGCAAGGGCATCGGAACGCCGGTTGCGGTGTTCGACGCCGGGCTCGGAGACCACTCGTTCGTTTGGAACTTCGCGCTCGACGGCGTGTCGCAGTTCACGACCGCATGCGCCTATGACCGAGCAGGCGAAGGCTACAGCGACGCTGGGCCAAATCCCCGCACAACAGCGCAGATCACGTCCGAACTCGCAAGGCTCCTCGACCGCAGCGGCGTTCGCAAGCCGGTGATCGTCGTCGGCGCGTCATGGGGCGGATTCACCGCGAGGCTGTTCGCGACCAGATTTCCAGAACGAACCGCGGGTGTGGTTCTCGTTGATGCGGCTCACGAGGATCAAGGTTTCGACATGCCGCCGTTCGCGCAGTTCGTTCCTGTTGCTGGCTCTCTCGGCCTGCTGCGTCGAGCGGGCATCACGCTCGGCCGTGATCCGGACGCAGAACCCGATGCCGTGCGGCCGCATCAGCGAGCCACGCTGTTTCGCGCAGCCCGTTACCGCACGCTATACGACGAAGTGAACCACATGACGGAGAGCGCAGCGCAAGTGAAGAACAGTCGCGTGCGCCTTTCGATGCCAATCGTTGTGGTCACGAGCGGCCGGGGCGATCGAGATGCCCGGTGGCGCGCACTGCAGGAGGATCAAGCCGCGCTCTCCAACCGAGGGTGCCGGATGGTTGCAGAAGGGGCCGGCCATCTTGTTCACCGCGACGCGCCGGAGATCGTCGTCGATGCTGTCCGACGTGTTATCCGCGCAACCGCGCAGCGTCTGGGAACTCCCTGCTCGGACATGTGATTCCGGTAGTGGTGGCGCTACACTTTTGCGTCGGGGAGGATCGTCGTGACTGTTCAGCTTCGCAGCGCGGCCGCTTCCGTCGTGTGTGCTGTGCTTCTCTCCGCGTCCGCAATCGCGCAGGGAATTCTACGTGGCGATGATGCCAAGCTGCCGCGATTCGAAGTTGCCTCAGTGAAGGTGAATCGGTCTGGTCGGGCCGGTGAGGCCATTGCCCGGACGGGCATGCGCCCTGATGGCAGCTTCACCGCAGTGAATGCTGCCGCGAGCGATCTCGTTCGCGTCGCTTACGACTACCCAAACGAGCGGATCGTCGGCTTACCGAAATGGGCGGACGACGAACGGTTCGACGTGAGCGCGAAGGCCTCACCGGCTCCGTCATCGTCAGGCGGTCCAATCACACCGGAGCGGATCGCGGCGATGATGCGGTCACTCCTTGCGGAACGGTTCAAGCTGGCCACTCATACTGAAATGCGCGACGGTGCTGTCTACGAGCTTCGAGTGGCGCGCGCTGACGGTCGGTTGGGACCGGGTCTCGTTCCGACCAACCGCGAGGATTGCGCTGCGATGTTGGCGGGTCGCGCTGCGCCCGCTTCTGCGCCGATCGATCGAGGTCAGCCTGTCTGCGGTATGAGTATCGCGTTTGGGCGGCTGTCTGCCGGCGGTGTTCAGATGGACCAGCTCGCCAGCGGGTCGTTGACTCGCCTCGTTGGCCGCCCGGTGCTCGACCGCACTGGTTTACGCGGCACGTTCGATGTCGAGTTGCCATTTCCCTTCGGCGAGACTCCTGCGAACCTGCCGTTCGTGGTTCCGGGCGATTCGACACCAGTCGATCCGAACACGCCGACGATCTTCACGTCGATCCAGGAACAGCTCGGGCTCAAACTTGTGTCCGCGCGTGCGCCGGTTGACGTGCTGGTCATCGATCACATGGAGCAACCAGAGCCCGATTGACAGGCAATTCGATCCTGTCGCGACACTGTGCATGCACCCACGAAACGTATGATGGCCTGTCCGCGTGTATTCGCGACGTTTGCGCTCGGCGTTTTGCTCGTCGGCGCCGCTGCGGCACAGATCGACGATGCCAAGCCGCGGTTCGATGCCGCGTCGGTCAAGAGAGACGAAGGGCTTGCCACGCCGATTGGGAATCTGTTGATGCCCGGTGGGAATGTCGCCGTGACGAACCACTCGGTGCGGATGCTCATCGGCTCCGCATTCGGCTTCGACCTGAATCAAGCGAGGGGGCAGATCGTCGGCCTTCCGGCGTGGGCCGACACCGAGCGATTTAGTATTCGGGCCGCGGCTCCGGGCAATCCGAGCGTGGCCGAGAAGCGGTTGATGTTGCAGGGGCTTCTCGCGGACCGGTTCAAGCTGACGTTCCACCGGGAGACCCGGCAGCTTCCGGTGTTTGCGATGGTGAGCATCGACTCGAAGAGGCTCGGACCACAGGTTCGGCCGCATACCGACGACACCAGCTGCGATCCTGCCTCGGCGACCGATAACAAGCCAGTCCAGACGCAATCGCCAGCGCAAACGGCGGAAGCTGCCCTCAAAGAGGTTCCGTGTGGTCGCGTCACGGGTGGGCTGCTTCTCGGGAAGCGCGATCGGGCGTGGGCCGGTGGACGCGGCGTCACTATGCAGATGATCGCCGCCGCGCTGGGAACGATGACCCCAATCGAGCGGCCTGTTCGCGACGGGACGGGGCTGAATGGCAGCTACGACTTCACGATGGAGTGGAACCCGCAAATTCCCGATCTGCCGACGGCCGCTCCCGTTGACGCGCCGGGTCTGTCGTTCCTTCAGGCGCTTCGTGAGCACGTCGGGCTGAAGCTCGAACCGTCGCGTGGTCCTGTGGACGTGCTCGTGATCGAGCACGTCGAGCGGCCCGATGCCGATTGATCGGGACCGTCGTCGCGGTCGTCACGTTCTCCCTCGGTCTCGACGCGTCTGTGCTGACGTCTCGCGCCAGCAACCGCTCGGCCGCGTGGAACATCTTTCCTGTGCGCGGTGTCAAACGAACGCGACTGAAGCCTGAATTTCCTATGAGACATGCGCCGACGTTGACCGCCGTTCTGTTTGCGATGTCTGCGGCGGTCGTCGCGCACGGGAATCAGACGGTCGCTCGTGCGGACGGCTCATCTGCAGCATTCGAGGTTGTGTCGGTGAAGCCAAGTGCATCAGCTGACGATCAATCGCGCCTGACGGCAGCTCCGGGCGGACGTGTCGTCGGGACCAACGTCACGCTCTAGACATTGATCCGGCAGGCGTATCGCGTGACCGAGGACGAGATCGCAGGTGGTCCGTCGTGGATGGGCGCCGACCGCTTTGACATTCAAGCGAAGGCCGCGTCAGACGTGCCGCTCGATCAACTGCAGGTCATGTTGCGAAACATGCTCGCGGAGAGGTTTGGACTCGTCGTCCATCGCGAGCAGCGTGAACGACCAGTTTACGCACTCGTGAAAGCACGGACAGACGGCAGGCTCGGTCCACGTCTCCATCCTGCTGCCGTTGATTGCGAGGCGTTGGTTGCACAGAGCGGCGGACGACTCGCGCCACCAAGGGGCCAAGCACTTCCAGCGGCATGCGGAATCCGCATGGGTCCGGGCACGGCCACCGGAACGGGCGCACTGATGTCACGTCTCGCAGCGAACCTCTCGCCAGTGGCCGGACGAATCGTAATCGACCGAACCGGAATGACGGGCAGCTATGACTTCGACCTGCAATGGGCCCCCACGGCCACAGCGGTTGGGGGAGTCGATGCGAACGCGCCTGCTGACGGTCCCTCGATCTTTACAGCATTGACTGAACAGCTCGGGCTGAAGCTCGAAGCAGTGCGCGCGCCAGTCGATGTCCTGATTGTGGACAAGGCGTCGAAACCCGAACCTGATTGATTGACGATTCTGCAGCGGACGATGCCAGACTACACGCGTATTGATCATTTTCAGTGGCGGTTCCGGTGTCGGCAAGACAACGATCGGCAGCGAAGTTGCGCGGCGTCTCGGTGCCGTCTACATCCGCATCGACTCGATCGAGAATGCGCTGCGAACCGAGGCGACTACGGACATTCGCGATCAAGGCTATCGTGTCGGTTACGCCGTCGCTGCCGACAACCTCCGATTGGGCATGACGGTCGTCGCTGACTCCGTGAATCCCTGGCCGATCACCCGCGAAGCGTGGCATGAGTCCGCGCGTCAGGCTGGCGTCCGGTGGTTGGATGTCGAAGTGAGCTGCTCCGACCCCACTGAGCACCGCCGCCGGGTCGCACAACGAGAGACTGACATTCCCGGTCACGTTCCGCCAACGTGGGACGAAGTTGTGGCGCGTGACTACCGCGCGTGGGATTCCCCGGCGCCGTTGCTGATCGACACGGCGACTGCGAGCGTGGAGCAAGCCGTCGAGCGTGTAGTTCACGCGGCGCGACTGTCAGCGTGATCCGCCACGACCTACACGACAAAATCGACCTGTCCGGATTCGTCGTTTGGGTCGTTCTGTCGCCGGGGCTCGCTCGCGCAGCGGCTCGGACGGGAGACGATCGCCGGCCCCTACGGTGCGGACGGCTTGCGGCGCGTTAGTTCCTGCGCGATGATCGCGCCGACCTACAATGACCTCGCGCTGCACTCTGCGCCGCATTACTGTTACCGTCCGGACGACCGCTGCCTCGTCGCAGTGGTTCAGGCAGCCGACGCACGAGTCAGCGCGGCTTGCGTAGCATTGAATCGACGGGAGCCAAAAATGGTTAGGACGGAACTGCTAAGTGCGGAGAGCAGGCCATGAGGAATCTATTTGCAGCAGCGGTTGCGGTTATGGTGCTAGCACCAGCCGCGAATGCGCAATGGTTCAACTACCCGACTCCGGGAATCCCGCGCACGTCTGATGGCAAGCCGGATCTCACTGCACCCGCTCCGCGAACGCCAGACGGGAAGATCGATCTCACGGGCGTCTGGCAAGCTAACGAGGGAACGCGGTTCAGAGTCGCTGAAACCGCCCCGAATGCGGTATTGACACCTTGGGCTGCGGCAATCCGCGATCAACGCCAAAAGAGTCTCAGCATCGACATCCCCACGTCGAAGTGCCTGCCATCCGGCATTCCCCCTGACATGCTGCGTCAGATTCCATTCAAGATCATTCAGGCGCCTGCTGTCACTGCGATATTGATCGAGGAGTTCAACAACTGGCGGCAGATTTTCACCGATCGCCGTCCCCTCCCTGTCGATCCCGAGCCGGCGTGGTTTGGTTACTCGATCGGCCGATGGGAAGGCGACATCTTTGTCGTCGAAACATCTGGGTTCAACGATAAGACATGGATTGATGGCGGCGGCACGCCGCATTCCGAAGCATTACGACTCACTGAGAGGTTCCGACGCCCAGACTTCGGCCACTTGCAGATCGAATACACCTTCGATGATCCCAAGGCGTTCGCAAAGCCGTTTGCTGCTACCTTCAGGTTTAGATTGCTGCCCGATACCGACTTGCTTGATCACCAATGCGAGAACGAGAAGGACGCAGTTCATCTCCGGGAACTTACGAAATAACTTCGTCCGGTGCTGTTTTCCTGTCGCGGTATGTCGGGGGAGTGTAGCCGCTATGCTCGCCCGGCGCTCGCGTCGGAAAGAGCGCCGACGTGCCGATCTGCCTGGCGTAGGAGACGCGGGTCCGGCATTCCCAATACAACATGCGTAACGTGTAGTCGGTGCCCTCGGTGTGCCGCACGATGACGCGGTGCCATCGTCCCCATTTGCGGGCATCGTAGCTCGTGGCCGGGCTGCAGCGCGATGTCCATCGCGTCGAGCGTACGCAACGCGGAGGACAGGGCGGGTCGCGAGCGATCGTCACGCGGCTCACTTCTTCAAACTGGACACGAACCGATTGATCACCTCATCACGTCTCGTTCGTTCGAGAGGAACAGGAACGGACTTGCATCCCGGAGTTCGACGGTTTGCACTCTCGACGCGATCGTCTTGACCAATGCCGCGCTATCAGCGAGCTGTCTTGAAGCCCACTCGTAAAGCTCACTGCATGCAGCTCGAACGTCCGGGTCCGTTGCTCCACGGCATCCCGGAAACGCATCTGCGGATGTTCGCTTCGCGTAGATCGCCGGGACGGGAACGTAAAGTTTCGCTAATCGGGTCGGACCTCGCGCGCTCTCAGTCGATCGTTACGTTGTGGAGGAAGCGCGTGCGGAACGTCGAACCGCGTTTACTGCTCGCTGCTGCCTGTCCCGTGTGACGCTGGACGGTCGGCAGTCGGCAGTAGGGGGTCGAAGCGGCGTGAGCGACGCCGGCGTTCCGGCCAGATCCGAGGCTCGCGCGCCCGGCCGAGTTGCGCGCGGATGGACTCCGCTTCGCGCCGGACGCTGTCGAATCGCTCCAACAGGTCACGGAATGGGTAATCGTCTGGTTCCTCGTCGTGGATTCCGGCCATCTCGATTATCTGAATAGCAAATCGCGCTCCGACTCTCACCGACTCCAGTTCATCACTGGCTGAGCTATTTCGAAGAGCCTACTCAGGAAAACGGGCAATGGCGGAGATCCGACATGACGATGGCAGACGCGTTCGTCGGGATCGTGCGGCTCGGGTGTACGGCGTTCGTCATGTCGGCCATCGTGCAGACGCTCGAACTCGGAGGCCGTTCCTGCGGGACTGAAGCTGAGGCTCTCAGCGGCGCTTCCGCAATCCTCTATCGTCCGCTGTCATCTTGACGCGGTGCGGTTTACCACGGCGCTCGTGAGCTTCGTCTTTAACAGTCCAGGTGTGCTCGCACTGTCCGCAGTAGAACTGCGTCACTGATTGCTTCCCAATAACGATGTGTTCCGCACGGACGAAGCCGGTCGCGCCGCAGTGGACGCAGGTAATGCGGTAGGGCATGCGTAAGCGAGCGTAATTGTAGGGCGGCCGCTGAAGTAGTCAAGCCGGTAATGCGTTTCGGGGGCGCATAGGCGCTGATGAACGAATGCCTTTCGTCATCTGCAATGGGAACTTCTCGACCGTGCTGCCGCGCAGGGTCATGCAACGCAGCGCACTCCAGGAGGCGTCGCGTTTTGCTCAGTGCACCCCCTGATGGCGTGCCAACACTGCGGCCTGCATACCGACGGCGGCGAGAATCACCGCAATATCAGCGAGTGCCTGGACGCACTCGCGAGTGAAACGAAGCGGTTACGCGACATGCTTCGGCGCGCATCGCCCGAAGATACTCCGATGCGATCTACCGCACGACCGATGTGGGGTGACGCTGGTAGGAGCAACCAAGGACCCCGCGGGTCCTAGGGGTCGTGCGCTGGTTGCTGCGAGTGATCGACGTGGAGGCGGTGAGTTCCGCGTGGCTCACCGAGCGTCGCATCGAGCCGCACGAGCAGCATCGCCAGCGCAGCCACGACACGCGCTGAGCGGGTTGTTCGTCTGCAACTTCGCGAGTGGGGAACACGGTTCACCGGAGCTTGCGTCCGATGAACCGCCGCGCGTCGTCGGCACGACGATGGAGTGTTGTCGCCACTGAGCGAACCCGCCGCTCGAGTATTCCCCACTTCTCAGCGACCAGCAGGCGCGCCTGCGCCGCAGGCAATTCCACGAGATCGCCGACCCTGTAGGCGGACAGATCGACTCCGTCAATGCAGTCGGCGTGCTTGCGGGTGAGTCGCACCTTCGGCATTCGTTGCCGGCATATTGCACTCGCGCGCTGTCGCATCGTCAAGCACATCTGATATTGTTGGCGTGGGTCGGTTCACTCCCGAGACATGAACAAGCGGCGCATGATCAAGGCACGGCTGACGGAGCGCCGGCACGGGCAGCGGTGTCCGTTCTGCCACGAGGCAGTACGTAGCACACAGGAAACGACCGTCAAGGGGACGACCGCCGTGAAGGAGTGGCACTGCGCGTCATGCGGCGCGGATTGGGAGGACAGGCGGAAGGCGTCCGCGTGACCAGGTGAACGCCCGCTCGGTGTTGGTACCGGTAAACGCTCCCGACAGTAGGCGCACGGGGTGTGCGTCCGGCTCTGCCTTCGCGCGTCGGCGCCCTTCGTGCATGCACTGCAACGGGAGAACAAGTACATGAGCAGACTCGTTGCGGGCTATTTGATGTTCGCGTTGTCGCTCGGAGCGTTCGGCAGCGTCGCTGCCGCTCAGGGTGCCAAGGACGAGACGAAGAAGGCCGGGGAAGCCGCCAAGGAAGCCGGCAAGGACACGGGAGACGCCGCCAAGCACGTCGGCAAGGCGACGGCGAAGACCGCAAAGAAGGGTGCGAAGAAGGTGAAGAAGGTGGTCACCGGTGACGCACACGCCACCTGCGTGGACGGAACTCGACAGGCGGGCACCACCGAAGCTGCCGCCGCGGCCGCGTGCGCGTCGCACGGCGGCGTGGCGAAGCAGTGACACCGGCGAGGGCCGGCATCAGCCGCCCTCGTCATTCGACTCGCTCCGCTCGCTCCAGGTAGCGGGGCATTGCACCGCCACGCGGAAGCGGGGCATTCCAGCGGCCGCTTAGCGCGCATTGCATCGACGACCGAAGTCAGCATTGCACCTGGAGTAGAGTGTCGGCCGTGCTGTTCGTCGTTCTCCGCTGGCTGGTGGTCGGCGTCCTGTTCGTCTACGCCGCCCGCAAGCGCTCCCTCACCACCTGGATCCTTGTTGCCATCGTCGCCGGTGCCGAGATCGGGCACGACTTTCCCGAGGCCGGCACCGCGTTACGACTCGTCAGCCAAATCTTCCTGCGGCTGATTCGCACGATCGTCGCGCCGCTGATCCTCGCAACGCTGGTCGTTGGGATTGCCGGGCACTCCGACCTGCGGCAGGTCGGACGTATGGGCGTGAAGGCGCTCGTTTACTTCGAGATCGTCACTACGTTCGCGCTGCTGATCGGGTGGGGAGCCGCCAGCCTGGCGCGCGCGGGCGAAGGCGTGAACCTGCCCGCGCCGACCGAGGCGCAGCAGCTGCAGCCACCTCCGGCCGACCGAACATGGCAGACGATCGTGCTCGATATCTTTCCGGAGAACATCGCGCGCTCGGTTGCGGAGAACCAGGTGCTGCAGGTTGTCGTCTTCGCGGTGATCTTCGGCAGCGCGCTCGCCGTGGTGCCCGACACGCGTCGGCGGCCGTTACTCGCCTTCATGGAGAGCCTCGCCGAGACGATGTTCAAGTTCACGGGCATCGTGATGTACATGGCGCCGCTCGCGGTCGGTGCGGCGATGGCATACACGGTGGGGCATCTCGGGCTCGGCGTGCTCGTCGCACTGTTCAAGCTGCTCGCGACCTTCTACGTGGCGGTCGCGCTCTTCATCATCGTCGTGCTCCTGCCGGTCGCGCTTCTCGTGCGTGTGCCGCTGCGGCGATTCGCCAGCGCGGTCGCCGAACCGGTGTCGATCGCGTTCGCGACCGCCAGCTCGGAAGCCGCCCTGCCGCGCGCGCTCGAAGCGATGGAGCGGTTCGGTGTGCCCCGGCAGATCGTCGCCTTCGTCCTGCCGACCGGCTACAGCTTCAACCTCGATGGCAGCACACTGTATCTCTCGCTCGGCGCGATGTTCGTCATCCAGACCAGTGGCGCGAACGTTTCCTTCGCCCAGCAGCTCGTGCTGCTGCTCACGCTCATGCTGACGAGCAAGGGCGTGGCAGGCGTGCCGCGCGGCGCGCTCGTAATCCTGCTCGGCACGGTCTCCGCCTTCGGCTTGCCGGTGGAGCCGGTGTTCATCCTCCTCGGGATCGATCAGCTGATGGACATGCTTCGCACGTCGGTCAACGTGCTGGGAAACTGCCTGGCGACGGTCGTCGTTGCTCGCTGGGAAGGAGAATTCCCCGATCACCGGCCTCATCAGGGCCGCGCTACCGAGCGTGCTTCTTCTCCGGCAACTCCTGTTTGATCCGTTCCATCAACTGATACACGTTCGTTTCCCTCGTCAGCGTCTCGGCGCGCGCGGTCTCGTCGTTCTCGTGGGGAATGCCCAGGCGATCCGAGATGCGGCGCAGCATCCGCAACACGAGCGTCATCTCCTGCTCGGCGAGCAGATCGACCTGCAGATCGAGATGGTCGCGATGATCACTCTGACGGCTCATCCTGTTCTGCGTGATCAGCACGAAGATGCCAATCAGCACGCCTTCGAGCGCGACGATGAGCGTAAGCAGTCCGTAGGGATACGGATCGAAGCGCAGCTGCGTGGGAGCGAGAGCATTCCATGTCGCCCAACCTGCGAAAGCGGCGATGTGGAACGAGACGAAGGTCAGGCTGCCGACCAGACAGCTGATGCGATCGCTGAACCGATCGGACCAGCTCGTCTCGCGCAGCGAGCGACGTTCGAGCTCCACAATCGCGCGAATGTTGTCAGCGGCCGGATCGTTGGAGGGTGACTGGCGGTTCGGGTCACGCGGCACGTGCGGGAAACTGCAAGTGACGAGCCGACGCCCAGAGGGCGATCCCGTCGGGCGTGATATGTCGCAGTCCGCGGATGATTCGTACGACACGCCGGGCAAGCCACTCCCGGCGCGGACTCCACGGCAATTCGTACCCGTGTTGGAGGCGCGGAGGCAGCAGTGCCGCCGTCACCAGGCGGTTCAGGCAGCCCGACCCAGGCAGCATGACGCCGAGCGGCGACCACATCAACGCGCGACCGAGCGCCGCGGCGTGCGGTCCGACCGCGAGCGTATCTCCGTCCACGACGTGATCGACGTACTCGCGCATCGATCGCCACGTGCGCGGAATGTCTCCATCATGTGCGCCCAGCGCCACAGCTACCCACGCTGCCTCGGAACAGTAACGGTCCCGCTGCTCGGTGGTCAGCGGCCCGACCATCCACTCGAACGTGATTACCATCGTTTCGACCAGCGTGGCGTGCACCCACAGGACGAGCGCCGGATCTTCCGCTGAGTACGGGGTGCCAGCGGGAAAGCGTCCGACCGATTCTGTCAATGTGCCGTTGACGCGCGTGTGAATCGCGCGAATGCCGTCGATCGCGCGGCCGCTGGTCTGCTCGTCGCCGAATGCGAGATCGAGCATGGCGCCAACCGTGTGATGCAGACGTGACGCGGCGGCAATCGGCGACGCTCGAAATCCGCTGTGCTCGAAGACGCCGGCGGCAATGAGCGGATGCGCGAGCTGCAGCAGGATCGCTCGCGACCATCCGAGCAGCAGCAACCGTTCCGCGGTAATCCGCTGCGAGATCAGAATCGTCGTAACCTCAGCCGCTCAGCGCGAGGGACGGCCCGTGTCCCGTGCGCCGGCGTCGCTAGTGGATTCCACGCCGCGATTCGCATTTCGCTGCCACAACCACTGTGCCACGCCGAACAAGGCCAGGCCCATGGCTCCGCCCTTTACCAGCGTCCAGCGGTGACTGCCTCTGTCGGAAGCCAGCATCTCCTTGTAGGTGGTGACGGTTTCCGCGGAGGCTGGCTGCATCGACACGCGCGGGTGCGCGCGACGCTCCGGCGCCGGTACCCACCGCGTAATGAAGGCAAAGGTCTCCGATGCGCAGATCGGGCAATGGTCGCCGTCGTGCACTTCCTCGCAATCCAGACACAATCGGGCATTCCGAAGCTGCATCCATTCAGTGTAGTCGGAAGCAAATTTCATTGTTCAGCTCTCGTGACGCGGGCGCTGACGTTCAGCTTGCGTCGATCGGACCGATCCGCCTACTCTGAGCACCACCCGCCGGCATCATCGCCGACATTCTTATGCTGAACCATACACAGCGGCATAGCGCGATGGCGAAGTCCGATCACGTCGTGCAGCTGTTCGATACTGCGGAATCCCTTGGCGATAGTGTCGCCGCGTTTCTCTGCGACGGGTTGGCGCGCGGCGACGTCCTCCTCGTCGTCGCTCGCGGTATTCATGTTCAGGCAATTACGACGGCCCTCGCCAACCACGATGTTCCCATCCAGAGACTGCTCGAGAGCGGCCGTCTCGTGATGTTGGACGCCGTATCGGTACTTCGCCAGTTACTGCTCGAAGGAATGCCGGGTCAGGAACGATTCGATCGCGTCGTCGGCGATCTCGTTCGAAACCTGGCCAGCAATGGTGCCTGCGTCCGAATCTACGGCGAGATGGTCGACGTCCTGGCCGAGCAAATGGAATTTGCCGCGGCGATCAAGCTCGAAGAACTCTGGAACGCCCTCTCTGGCAGCATCCCGATAACGCTTTTGTGCGGGTACGCGTCGGCCCATTTCGCACTGACCAGCGCGGCGGACCGGCTGCGCGAGGTCTGCGCCTGTCACGATCGCGTGATTCAGGGCCAATCCGACATATTGGGAAGCTGGGTGCTGAATCAGTACTCCGCGGCGACCTGACCCCCTTCGGTCGCGTTTTCGCCGCTCCCCCTGAGATAACGGTTCGCCGTTCACGTCGCATTCCGTGCGATCACTGATACAGTGAACCCTCAGCTCAGGTGTTTCCGATGGCTCAGCCCGCTCGCGGCTCTTCGCTCCCCGAAAGTCATCCGCCACGTTCACGTACCAGCGAGGTATCCGTCCTGGTCGTGGACGATGTGCACGCGACACGTACCGGGCTGGCAGAACTGCTGCGGTTGCGCGGCTTCATCGTTTACGAGGCCGCAAACGGACGCGATGCGTTGCAGGTGCTGCACGATCATCCGGATACCTGCGTCGTCGTGCTCGACTTGGTGATGCCGCAGACCGACGGCTACTGGTTTCGCGAACGACAGCTCCGCGATCAGCGGATCTCCGACATTCCCGTGATTGTGTTCACCGGGTCGGCCAACCCCGAGATGCTGGCCAGGTTGCAACTCTCACACGTGCTGATGAAGCCGTTTTCGGTGGACGATCTGCTCGGCGCCATCGGGCGCTACTGTGCAACGGGGCCAATCACCTGAAGGTGAAGCTCGGTTGCGTGCGTACGAACCACCAAGGTCGGGTCGACCGGCGGAAGTGAGCTCCAGACTAGCAAGGACGGCACGCTCGGTCATCATCCGCGCAACTCGCTCAGCTCGCGAGCAATGGCCGCCAGATCGTGTTCGTTGACCTGCTCGACGATCTGATACCACTCGGCACTGATCGTTGCGGGATGCCGGGCGCCCGCAATCGCTCCCGCGATTGAGGCGACCGAGTCGCTGTCGCCGCCAATGTTCGCCGCGAGCAGAATCGCCTCGTCGGCGCGGTCCAGAATCGTTCCAAGGGCAAGCGCCAGCGGCACGATCGTCAGTGGCGTGGTGGGGAAGTAACTCGCCGCGATCTCGTCGGGCGAACACGTCGGCCGGTGGGCGAGATCGTCATGCATCGTGCGCAGCGCGTTCGCGAACGCGCTCTCGTGCGTGCCGGATCGTGCCCACTCAGCCTTCGCGGCAGCGTGTAGTGCAAGCTCCAGCGTCTCCGAGGCGGATGCGCCATCGATCGCCGCGGACACGGCTGCGGCAGTTGCGGCCGCTGCGGCGAGGGCGAGCGGGCCGCCGTGAGTCGGGATCGACGCCTCTCCAGCGGCATGGACGATCGTGTCCAGGTGACTCGAGCGGTATGCCATACCAACCGGTGCGATGCGGACGGCGGCGCCACAGCCGTCGTGTCGGTCGGTCGTTCGCGTCGCGTCATCCGCCCGATGGAACTCCCACAGCGATGCGACGCCTGGATGCACGCTCTTGCGACAGCGCAACATCTCACGCCCAACCGTCTCGTGACGAATGCTCCGGTCGTGAAGGATGGCGCGCGCGACAGCGATCGTGCGCTCGGTATCGTCGGTGGTTTCACCGATGCGCCACTGGTGACGCTTGTTGCCAGCGTAGCGCGGGATAATCGCTCCCGGTGTGCCGTCAAACCCGCGCACCCCGTATGGATACCAGCGGAGAACATCAGCGCGCGAGAGGTTCTCCGTCTGCTTGCCAATCGCGTCACCGACAGCGATCCCTTGCAGCGATGCGAAGATCCGCCGATTCACGACGGGTCAATCGCCTTGAGGATCGCCTCGTCGGGGTCGAGGATCACGCGCGTCGGTCGTGTCGCGGACGGAAAGGAGTAGACGTGCGTGCGTCCGGTCATCTCCACATCGTGACGCGTTCTGGTGCCGCCATCGATTTCGATCGTCAGCGGCAGCCGGAACGTCGGCCACGACGCCGGTTGTGTCTGATCGATCGTGATGGTGATCTCGCGCCGCCGGGAAACCCAATCCCAGTGCGAGCGCAGCTTCGGGTAACCGGGCTCGTCCAGCCATTGGTGAAAAAACCAGTCCAGTGGCCGGCCGGCACTCTGTTCCAGCGCTGCCTGGAGATCCGCCGTCGTGGCGTTCCCGAGTCGATGCTGGCGGTAGTAGGCGCGAACGCCGGAGAAGAAGACGCGATCGCCGAGCATGCGTCGCAGCATGTGCAGCACCCATGCGCCCTTCTCGTAACTGTTTCTGTTCAGCAGGGCCAGCAGGTCGCGCTCGTCTGTGTCGACAACCGGGCGGGTGATGACCGGCGATTTGAGATAGCGATCGCGGCTATCGTTCATCTTTTGTCTGAATGCTGCCTCACCATCCGCATGCTCATAAAACAGCGCATCGAAGTACGTGGCGAAGCCTTCCGACAGCCACAGGTCGGACCAGTTCCGCGGCGTCGTGCTGTCGCCAAACCACTGGTGGGCGGTTTCGTGGGCAACCGTGCTCTCGAGATTGTGTCCCGCGGCCAACGCTTTTTCCGGATAGAAGATGGCGCTTGTGTTTTCCATGCCCTGGAAGATTGTCGACGACTCGACGTGCGCGAGTTTCTCGTACTCGTACGGTCCGATAAGTTCCGCGAAGTAGCGGACCATGGCATCGGCGCGCCTCACCGAGCGTTGCATCGCGGCCGCGTCTGCCGGGAAGGCCCACCACGTGACATCGACGCAGCGCCCTGCGGCGCAACTCTTCACCGGCGGCGCGGTCATGAATCGCGCGGCGCCGATCACCATCGTGTAGGTCGGAATGGGCCGGTCGGTGCGCCAGCGCCAGACACGGCGTGCGTGGTCTCTATCATCGATTGCTGGCGTCGTCCCCGTTGCGGACACATCGGCGACGATCGATATATCGCGGTTGGAACTGACCAGCGAGCCGTTGGCGATCACTGACCATTCCTCCGGCGCGCTCACCGTAAACGCGACCGTCGCCTTGTCCGATGGGTGATCGATGGATGGAAACCAGAACCGCGCGCGGTCCGGCCAATTGTCCGCAAAGATGGTGCGCTCGCCGTGAATGTTGTGCTGAATGATCAGTCCGTCGTCAGGGTGACCGTGATACGCGACTTCGACAGCGATGGAATCACCGACACGTGCCCGCGACGGAATGGTGACGCGAAGTTTGCCCACGTCGTAGGTGAACGACGCGACGCTTCCGTTCACCCGCACGCGATCGACCGCGAGGCCGGTGAGATCAAGTGGCAGCGTCGGGGCACGTGGGACGCGGATGCCGACACGAATCGTGGTGAGACCGCGAATCAGCGTCCCGGCGGCTGGAAGGTCGAGGGCGACGTCGTAGTGCAGCGCATCGAACCCCGGCGCATACGGACCAAGCGGCGGTGCCACCGCTCGCTTGATGGGCGGCGGTTCATCCTGGGAGTCGGACTGCTGCGCTGCGGTCGCGACGATGCAGATCAGGATCCAGAGAACGGGCGCCAGTCGATCGAGAACGCGCCTGATTGCCTTCAAGCCGCTTCATTATGGCTCTCGCGGCTCGATGGCGAGGCATTGTCGTTGCAGCGCCTCTCGGTGCTGAAGGTTTGGGAGCCATGGCAGAGGCGAAGACGCGTTACATCGTGTTCTGGCTCGGCGTGATCGTGCTGCTCGCCGGCGCGTACGTGTGGTGGCTCTCGCTCGCCGCGCTGCGCTTCTCGTCCGGCGGGTAGCCGCCACCAGCTCGCCCCGCGGATTGCCGTCCGCTCATTCACCACGCAAACGAGGTGATCGCTCGCGCAGCTCGTCGATCAGCTTCGAGGCTTCCGCCTTGGTGAGGTTCTCGTCGATCGTTTCGCCCACGTCCTGCGCCAGCGTCTCGAGATACGAGCGCTGAGCCGCGGTCATCGGCTCGTCGCCTGTCTTCCACTCATCCGGATCTTTTTGCGGCGCTTCAGCTGTTCTGTCTGAGTTATTCATGTGGCGATCAAAGAGCAAACGGGACGCCATGCGTCCTCAGCCGAACGCACCCCGGTGCGTTGCGGAGCTATGGAGGCGCAGTTACAATGAGCTGTTCGTCACCTCTCACGCACGTCGGATGGGCCGCTAGCTCAATTGGCAGAGCAGCAGACTCTTAATCTGCGGGTTGAAGGTTCGATTCCTTCGCGGCTCACCATCTTTTCATCAGCACTCTCAGACGGCGCCAAGTAGTTGAAAAGTGGTGCCGTTGCGGCGGTTCGATTGAACCGATTTCCGTCGTACGCGATTCCTTCCGGAAAGAACAGCTGCTGCAGTCGCTGCTTGTAGTCGAGCGACGCTTGGACCCACAGGTCTGATGCGCGCGGCAGGATGCGTTCTGCGAACGCCAGAATGCCCTGTACGTCGAGTTCCTCCACTGCTTCGGTGTGGCGGTCGATCTGCGCGCGCGTCAGCTCCTCGCGGAGCCGGTCGCGTTGCCGTTCGTAGCTCCTCGCGTCGATGCTCTGCGCGAACAGGAACGCCTCGTCCAGACGATCGAGCTTCTGCTGTATGACCTTGACGCGTTTCTCCTGCTCCGTCGTTCGGTCCTTTGCCTCCGCCCGTCGCTGTTCCCAGACGTGGAGAATCCGGTCCTTGACCAGCCGCATGTAGCCGGGGGTCGGCTGCAACAGCGCGAGTTCGTCTGCGAACGCGCCTTCGAGCTCGCCTGGCTGACGTTGACGGCGCGACACTGACGCTGACAGTGGTAGTAGGCGTAGTGGCCGTTGCGCCCCTTCGACCAGCTGCCGGTGAGCGGGCGACCGCACACGTCGCAGCGCACGAACCCGCGCAGTGGGAAGTCCGGATGGTTTCGCTGACGTGGCCCGGCCACCACGATCCGGCCGTCGAGCACTGCCTGGGCACGATAGAACGTGGCGTCGTCGACGAGTGGCTCGAAGTCGCCCTGGGTCGAGACGCCGTAATCCGGGCTTTCCACTCGTCCGAGGTAAATCGGGTTCCGCATCATTTGGCCGAAGCTCTGTGGTGACAGCCGCAGGCCCTTTCGGCTTCGGAGTCCCGCTTCGGTGGCGCAGCGATGACTTCCTGCTTCGTGTAGTTGCCCGTCGCGAGGTCCTCGAATGCGCGCCTCACCAGCGGTCCGCGTTCCGGATCGTGAATGAGGCTCGTCTTCGACCACTTCGGTGCGTTCAAGTAACCGAGCGGCGCCGGGAACGTCCAGCGTCCGAGTTCCAGGGCCGCCCGCATCCCGGCACGCGTTCGATCCGAGCGCACGTCGTTGTCGAACTGTGCGAACGCGGCGAGCACACCTTCCATCAGCTTGCCTGTCGACGTGTCGTCGATCGGTTCGGTCGCGGATCGGAGCGAAATCCCCAGCGATTGGAGGTGCGCACGGAGCGCGAAGTGGTCGTACTTCTCGCGCGCGAAACGCGTGAGGTTGTATACGACCACGAAGTGGACCTTGCCCTTGCGCGTCCGGCAGTACTTCAGCAGCGCCTGAAGCTGGGTCCGGTCAGTCGTCTTCGCGCTCTCGCCTTCTTCGTGGAAGCGTTCGAGGATTTCGTAGCCGTGCCGGCGGCAATACTCTTCGCAGGCGCGGAGCTGCGTGGGCAGACTCAGGTTCTCGGTCTGTTCCTTCGTGCTGACGCGAACGTAGATCACCGCGCCGACCATCTCTGGCAGCTTAGCCCCATCACCGGACGCCGGCAAACCACGTGCTTTGGCCATTGCGGTTAGTGAATGCGAACGTTTTGCAGCGCCAGGTCGATCATGATGTGCGCGACGGCTTCGGCGTGACGTGCGACCGCGAGGACCTCGTCGTCCGTCAGCGTATTCGCATCATCTCCAAGCAGTTCTCGACACCGCGCAACGGCGATCGCTTCCGGCTCTTGTTCCGCACGATCGGGTCCGTCCATGGCGCTTCCCCCTGAACGCGAGTCGCATGATTCGGGTTGCTGGGTGGCGCGCTCCGGCGCGTCGATGTGGCGATCGACGCGCCGATGTCCATGCGAGCGCGGATGCGGGCTTGAACCGGCATCATCCGCCGAGGCTTTGCTTCGGGCGATGACAGGGTGCGGATACGACCTCTGTCAGGCGTTCAAACGTGCCAGGAATTCTGGTGAACGCCGCCTCCGTCAGCGCATGGTCCTGAGGACGATGCGCGGTGAGAGGTCACGATGTTCACAGCTCACGAGCGTGCAAGTACGACTGCGGCGAAGTGAGGAGGATGCGCTCGATGCCGTGCCCTGTGGGCGCCGGCCGGATGCGCGCTCCGTTGGCCCTTGGGGCGAACGGAGGATGTGCCGTGCGGCACTGACGTGATGACGCCAACATACTCCTGCGCGATTCGCACGTCAACGCCATCCGAGAGACCGTTCACACGAACCACCATCGCGTAAGAGCCAGACACGTGCCGCGTAGAGGCGTCGTCAATGCCCGAAGGCCCGGCCCTCGGCCGGGTCGAAGCGAAGCGAAGAGCATTGACGACGCCGAGCACGGCGCCAGCATTAAGAGACGCGATGGTGTCAGGCGCGAAATCCGACTCGCCGCATGCGACGTTCTTCCAGGAAGAATTGCCGCTCAACCGAACCCGATTTGCGAGCGGATCACCGACTCGCTGTTCCCGGCGAACCTGGACACAATCAGGTGCACGCGGGCGGCGCGTTCCTCTGGCGCGTGCTGCGCACGCATGGCAGCGACAAAGGACACCACCAACGCTGGCGTGAACGACCCCGTCGCGGCGTTCTGGGGCCACCGGCAGTGCAGCACACCGGGGTCGTTCACGCCAGCGTTGGTTCTGCGACTGCGACACTGGCCCCGGTTGCGACGGCGGCACACAGCGCCGCCGCACCGACGCGTGCGCCCGAAGTTGCAGCGGCAGAAGCGCTTGAACGCGCTTCGCGGTCATGGAGCCACCAGGGGTGAGAGGCCATCGTGAGAGGGCGCCGAGACCGGGGGGCCAACCTGACGCGATTTTCGTTTGGCCCCCCTCTTGGCCCACGCTTCCCGGTCGACGGCCTTCGTGAGCTGCAGGTATTGGGCGTTGAGCTCCTGGACTTCGCAGACCGAGCAGCCGTGCATCCGATCGTCGCGAAGAGACGTTGATGACGACCTCCACAGGACCACGTCTCCCTCTCCCCGCCAGGCTCGGTACAGTGCCGCAATCTTCGCCATTCCCTGCCGTCTGAACTCCCTGGCGATGAACCGATCAGTGGGCTCCCCAAGGTGGCCGCCGCGCTCCTTCCGTTCGCGGAAGTACGTCTCGAGGGCCTTGCTGATGCTTGGGTCCAGAGGTGTCCAGAGCTGCTCGCGGAGGGCCCCTTTGTAGAGGGCGACTGCCTTCCTGAACCGGCGCGGTACGAGCAGGCGAACCGTCCAGGTGTGCAGGTTCAGGAACAGTGTCTGATGGCGGATCAAGAACTGGCGGAAGTCGATCGGAAGTCGGCGTGTGACCAGGTAGAGGAACACAACACGGCCGGTCTCCTCCTTGTCCATGCCGATCGGCAGCTTGTCGGGGAAACAGCGGATGATCTTGTTGCGCCCGGCACCGAAGGAGATGTGCGGGTACTCCTCGTCTCGAAGACCTGTTTCGCGTGCGTCGAAGAACGTCCGCTTGTCCTCCGCAGGGCTCAACCACCAGCATCGGCGATCCCCGAGCACGGCGTCGAGAATCATGACCCTCTCGACCATCCTGCCGATCGAGTGCAGACGGCGATTGCGATCGTCCGGGAGCCCGATCGCTTCGTAGAGCGGCTTGTGGTGAACGTGGTACTGGCGCCCTCGTCGTACGGGCCCCGGCACAATGGCACGGGCGAATCCACGCGTGACAAGGCGGGCAACGAACTCCCGGCTGTTCTGGCCGCGAGCGGTACTCGTGAACGCGCAGTATTGGCGTTCCAGGAAACAGCCAGCGTGGACCATGACGGTGACGAGGAACTCACGCTGGCGCTGGGTGAAGCCGAAGCTGGCGAAGGCGCTCACGCGCCGTTCGCTCACGCTGTCGAGTGTCGGATTGCGCGGGTATTCGTGCATCACAGGAAGTCCTCCATGATGCGCGGATGCGGCCGGGAGCGACCGCCGCGACCGCGTGACCCAACGACGTAGATGCGGAAGCCGGTCTTCCCGCGGCTGGCGGCGTGAGCGCCGCGGTAGTGGGGCGTGAACAGCTCGATGTCCTCGTGGTGCTCGCGGCCATCCACCTCGTACTCGATGCGGTAGTCCGGGAAGTGCACCTGACCGTCGAAGTACGGCAGGTCGTGGTTGCGTGCCCAGTCGCGGATCTCGTCGTCGGTCCGGTCTGGTCGTCCGTCGCTGTCCGAGCGATCTCGGTTGTGGTCCTGCAGGAACTCCTGGTATTCGCGCTTGAGATCCTGCTCAAGAACGACGCGACGGATCTCCAGATCCGGATGCTCGTCTCGGAGGCGGAGTTCCTCCTGACGGAACGTCGCGTAGAGATTCGCATCGTGGTCGATCTCGCGTGGGCGACTGACGCCGGCGTGGAATGCCTGCTCGGTGCCGCCATCGCGCTCCACCATGTGAGATTCGAGCAGATCACGCCCGTCTTTCGTGAGGGTCAGGCCACGTTCATCCCCGCCAAGGTCGACGGTCTCGACGAGGCCCTCGTCTCGGAGGTGACGAACGGTATCGTGGTCGGTATCGAGGTCCTGTTCGGGTACGACTCGGAACGTGCCGACGGCGGCCAGCGCACGGCTGTCCTCGCCGTTAAGCTCGTACACACGGTCGCGATCGACGACGAGCTCGCGTTCGTCGCCACGTGGAAGATCGAGGTTGTGAAGCAGAGAGTCGCGCGGTTCGTGACGGTCTCGGTCTCGCTCGCCGTAGACTCGCGGGCGGACGTCGCCGCGACCCCAGTCGTCGTACTCGCGGGGATCGTTGCATCGAGCGTCAGGCATGGGCCCTCCATTGCGCACAGCTCGCGCCAGTTGGGTTGTCCGTGAAGACGCCCTGGCAGTGTCTGCGAGGGCTGTTCAGGGAAGCGCCGAGGCGCCGGGGCGTGTCGCCGCGGCGATCAACGCGTGCTCTGTGGAGGATCTCGACTGGGCGCTATCCGCGCGCCAGCCGGAAGATTCCGGTTCCAACGCCTTTTGGCATCGAACCTCAGTCCGACCAGACTGCAGCTGCAGTATAACTCTTGGATCCCATGGCGGTCGACTACTTTCATCGACTCGTGGTGACCGGCGATGCCCAGCGCGTGCGGCGGTTAGCTCGTGAATTGCATCGCGACTACCCACGGACGATAGGGGGAGAGACGTGGACGGAAGTCGTTCTCTTCTCGTTCGCGGCGCTTTACGAGATCGCTCCCCGCGTCCGGCGCATCGAGCACGAGATTCCTTGCGATCCGTACGAGCTTTCCGCTTGGCCGGTCCGAGTCTCTGCTGGCGGAAAGGCCGAAGCGAGGTATCAATTCCAGACGCGCAACATGGAGGTGGCACCATTCATCCGAGCGTTGGCCGCGGCGTACCCGAAACTCGATTTCACTTTGGTGACGCTCTGCCTCGATGACTCGAGCATCGAAAGTCGGTTCTTCTCGCGCGGCATATCGCGGCGATGGCTGCTACCGGAACGGGATCCGGACGGTGAGCTGGGAGCGCGCACGACGGAGGTTTAGCCTCAAGGGTGACGACGTCTACGATGACGATGACGCGGACAAGTGGGCCGAGGAGCAAATGCTCGCCGAGGCGCTCGGTCACTGGCGAACGACTGAATCTGAACGCGCTCGTGTCAAACGGTATCGCTGGTGGAATCAACTCCGCCTTCGCGATCTTGACACCGAACGGCAACTGGCTCTGTACGCCGTCCGGGAAGCGCTCGCCGCAGAAGACACTGCCGCGCGTGGTCGCCGGACGCGGCGGACGATCGGAACGCGTCAGCGGCGTACCAGGTCGGCAAAGAGTCGGAGGAGAACGTGAGCAAGAAACCGGGGAAGGACCTCGGGCGTGTTGTCTTTGCTCGTGTCGGCTGGATGCGGCGCTACGCAGGGCCGGTCCCTGGGGACGAGCGCCCCGTCGGCGGCGGTAAGTACAACCTCAAGAACATAGGTTCTGAGGTGCTGAATTTCAAAAAGCGCGGCGGATATGTCTACGGCTACTTCGAAACTGCCATGGCGAATCCGGAGACGAATCTGGGGCGCATCGATGCCGCAGCTTCCGAGGCGAACTCACTCGATGACGTCCTCGTCGTATTCGTAGCTCCGCATCCTGATCGCGGCCAAGTCATTGTTGGCTGGTACGCGGCGGCGACAGTCTTGCGCCAGCCCAAGGGTCGACCGACGCCGGATGACGATCATAGCTACCGATGCATTGCCAAGTTGACGAAGGCGGTGCTTGTCCCAGAGCCGAAGAGGCTGTACGTCATCCCGTCTGGAGCTGGGGCGATGGGGCAATCGAACGTGTGTTACTCGCTTGAGGCCGATGGAACGCCAAAGAGTGCGACGTGGATGACGAAGGCAGTCGAATACGTGCGGTCGTACGACGGCGAGAATGTGCTGTTCAATGAAGTGGCCGACGTCGGTGACGAGATCGCGGCAGAAGCGGAGAAGGCGCTGAGCCGCGCGCAGGGCCGATGGATTGCGAATGCCAAGCAGCGCAAGGCATTGGAGGATTACGGTGTGCGTCGGGCGATGGTGTACTTTCGGAATGAAGGGTATGCCGTCGAGAACGTCGGGGCCAAGTCGTCATACGACGTGTGCTGCACCAAGAACGGCCGACTTCTGTGCGTTGAGGTCAAGGCGACAACAACTTCCGGCGCCGAAGTTATTCTCACTCCACGTGAGGCGGCGTTAAAGGGTGCTCGGGCGCTTTTTCTGGTTCATTCCGTCAAGTTGGTGAAGGGGAAGCCCAGCGGAGGTCTGGAAAAGGTCATTAGACCGTGGAAGGTGGATCCAAAACGGCTTAAGCCGATTTCCTACATGTACACGGTCCCCGAATGATTCTGCATCGTGAGTGACCTGTTTTGAGTGAACACACGATGAAGGTTCCGAACTCCGAACGGGCGATCATCGCCGCGGCCAAGTTGGCGGATTACCTGTTGAACGCAGCCCACAAGCGTGGTGGTCCGAAAGCAAGATTGCTTCTGAGCGTCGGTTATCGCGGAGATGATCCGCTGCGGCTAGAGTCAGACCTTCGACGCCAGCATCTGTCGCTCGACGTCACCAGGACATCGGTAAACCCGTACGGCATCGTTTACGAGATCGAGGCGCCGATCCAAACGCCCAGTGGTCGCACCGTGCGCTTCTGCTCGATCTGGCAAGTCGACGCTGGCACTGAGCTGCCGCGATTCATTACCATGTACCCGAGGTAGGCGATGCCCTTCGACATGTACGGCGACGTGATCCTGACCCGTGACGTCACTGAGCACGGGCTCCGTGCAGGGGATGTCGGAACGGTCGTGGAGCGGCACGCCGTGGCGGGGGTTCCTGAAGACGGCTACTCCGTCGAGTTTTTCGACATGACCGGGAACACAGTGGCGGTGGCGACGCTGCCTGCCAGCGCCCTGCGCCTTCCCACACCGGCCGACCGGCCAGCTGTGCGAGCTCTCAGCGCCTGACTTGTCGGACTGCCTGCGCCGCTGCGGCCGCCGTTGATACGACAGATCTCGTCTTCAACTCGGGAGGTCTGGTGAGCTGGCTTTCCAAGGTCTTTGGCAGGGGTGATGATCTGCCGGGGCGTGCCGCAGAATTTGCTGAGCGTCTCAACAAGCAACGAAGCAAATGGCTCGATGCCGTCTCCGTCGAGTGCGACGACGGCGAAGCCGTCATCGGAACCACGTCAGGCAGGAATCGCGACCCGTTCGGCGCAGGCCAGGCGGTCAGTGCGTTTCAAGCGGTCCACGTCTTATCGATGGTGCACGCCAATCAGTACGTCCCACCTGCCGAAATGAGTCGGTTCACATCTGCGGTATGCACGGCGCTGACAGATGGCAAGGTCACGGACGCCTGGCGCCGGGCAGTCGACCACTACACCGACCTGAAGAGCCGACCCCTTGGCGAGCAGCTTCTCCTTTTCGCGGAGGACGTCGCGATCGCCATAACAGCGTCTCCTCCGTCTGGGATGTTAATCGGGCCGGGGCTGGTTCCACTGGCGAACGAGTTCCTTCACCGAAACCTGGGACTGGCGGCGGACTTCTTTGGGGACGAATCGACCGTGCGGAGGATGGCCGACATCGTCAAGAGAATCCATCGCGATGAGGTTGAAACAACGACTGCTGATCACGCTTTGACGGTGCCCGAGTGGCTGGAAGAAAAGGCTGGTGATGCCCCGACATTGTGGCGCGTCGTTATGGACGCAACGGACCTCCGCCTTCGACGGGATTATCCGCAGGTGCTCGGCTCGACCGGTTGGAGCAGTTTCAACGACATGGGCGTCATCGGCGGGTGCGTTGCGCTTGCCCTTCAACTCCACGTCGATGTGCCCGAACAGTATCGAACTTCCCTCGAACGCATCATGCGAGCGGCACTCTCGCCTGGAATTTCCGATGCTGAAGCGGCATACGAGGATTGCGTTCGGAAAGTGCGAGAGGCACTACTGGCGATGCCGCGCGCCAAGCGCCAAGCTGCCCGCAACGTTTTGATTGCAATGTGGGTTCTTGGCACAGTCGACACCGACGATAGCCTTATCAACGACGCGAATCTCGTCGCTGAAGTCGCGCAGGTATACCAAAACGAAACATCGGGATATTGGGTTTAGGTTTAGCGCTCCCGACATGTTGCTGGTGCGCTGCCTCGGCGAGGGCGCCGCCACGGCAACCGTGGCGATGCGATCACGCGTCCGACGCGGACCATCGATCGAGTTCGGCAATATCGTACCCGAACAGAGGTTCGTGATCGACCAGCTCGAACGACTGCGCCGTCACTACAGATGGTGACCGGCCTTCACGAGATCGAATCTGCGCCTCCAGCCGCTCGTAGAATTTCACGTCTCCGCGGTGAGGATAGACCATCACGTACCGCCCGAACACGACGCCGGTGCAACGTGGTTCCGGGATCTCAAGGATCCTCCAGTCCGACCAAGCCAGACTCTGCGGAATCTCGATCGTGAAGCTGTAGATCAATCGCGACTCAGGAGACAGGATCTGACGTTTCACGATAGCGAGGGCCGGATCGAAGCTGAATCGGTACCCGAATGCGGCGAATAAGGCGAGAAAGCCAGACCTAAACCAACTCATCTTAGCGCCGAGTTCCGCAAAGCGGTTGCCGACGAAATCCACGTCTATCGGCTCGCCAGCCTTCGGCGGACCACTCCCTTGAAACGCGGTCACTGCCTTCGGATCGTTCGCTCGTTGCACGACTTTCAGTTCCCAGCCCGTTTCCGAGGCGACCAGCCGCGCGTTGAGCTTCCTGCCCCTATGTTCGACCCGCACCTTGAGTGGCTTGCTCGGCGGTCGGATCATCACTTCGACCAGGTCTTCTTTGCGCCGCGCATGCGCGTCCAACAGCGTGCCCGCATCGTTATTGCACTTCTTGCACGTGAGCAGCAGTTCGCGGCCACCGAAGCTGTGGGGAGGAACATGTTCGGCCGTCAGCACGCCCGCCGTAACGGCACCCTCTGTGAACGCTCTATCGCAAATCGGACAGACGTAGGCCGCTCCGAAGTCCTTGCCAAGTCTTGACACGACGAGGCCGGGGAACGTGCGCTCGAAGGCTGCTGCCCCCCGTCGAAACCAGCGAAGTTTTGTAGCGAGATTGACGGACACAAGTCCATTGTGCCCCCGCGAACCGGAGGGTAGACCGACATTCGGGATTCAAGACCTCCAGGCCTGCTGAATTGATTCGGCCTGCTGCCAGTTTCGGTTTCGGTCGGCGCCGAAGGGCCTGTCGCCCCAAACGGCATCACGGCCCGGAAAATCCCGCGGCGGCTCCGGGCCGTCGAACTCCCACTGGTCAGGCGGAGGACCAGCCGCGCCGATGGCGAAGCACCAGCCGGTGATTGTGCGGCGCCACGCGTACCAGGACTGCCCATCGCCGGAGACTTTCAGCTCAATTCCGGATTCCTTAGGCAGACCGCGAAAATCGTCGCCAATCATGGTCAGGAGGTCCTCACGATAACGGCCACCGCGGTTGCGGTGCCAGTTGTTCTGACAGGTTTCGAGAAAGCGGAGCGCGTCGATGGTGGCATCGAACTCGCGCCGGTCGTGCCGACGTCCCGCGTCGTCAGTTTCATTCGAGCCTGCGTACCGCCGTTCGCGCTCGTCCGCCCCCGCGATCGCCTGCAGGGCGGCGCGGCGGTCGCGCCGGAAATCCCGAACGACGGCGCGCGCCGCGCTCAGGCTCGGCGCCTCGACAAGTTGCCGTCCGCGGTTCCAGTTGAAAGCGTTCACATCGCGGTGGCGAAAATGAAGACCGGCGGCCAGCGCAAGCCAAGCGCGCCAGCGGGGACGGCCGTCCTTAGCCGCCCAGTTGATACCGCGCAGCGCGGAGTCGTACGTGATGACGAGGCTGAGGACGTAGACATAAGGCAGCAGGTCGGCCGTCAGCCACACCGGTAAGAGGAACTCGAGCGTCAACTCACGGGCGTCCAGCGTCGCCCAGTCGGTGTATGTTCGCCAGGCGGTGTAAGCAAAGAACGCGAAGCCGATGGGCGCGAGAAGAGCATCGAGGAATCTGCGGACCTGCCGGTTCTCGGGCTTGTTTCCGGCGACAACGCGGAGAATCGCCACCGCGGCGATCACTGGCTGAACGATGAGTTCGGCGAGCAGGCTCATCACAAACATGTTCATGAAGAACTCGACGAACACGGCGATGGCCACCGTTTCCGCCAGCACGGTCCGAAAGAAGCGCGAGTCGCGTGCCGCTTTGTTGCTCTCGAAGAACATGACGCCGCCTGAGAGCATCGCCCAGAGGAGCGTCGGCTTGAGTAGGTCGCTGTTCCAGATGCCGAGGCGCGCGCCGGCCCAGACCTCAAGGGCCATATAGCCGGCCATCGCGAGCAGTGAAATACAGATGAAGGGGTGGAGAAATGAACGAAGGATGCCGCTTAAGCCCGAGCGAAGCTCCGGTTTCGAGAGGACCCAGCAGAGAAAGACGCTTAGCCACAGGAGAGTGGCCAGCTCGCGGTTGTCAGGCATAGTGGCAGATTCTTCTCCTGCGGCAGTCGAATCGTCGCGTCGCCGAGCGCAATCCAAGTCCGCGGCTGTGCATGGTCACGAATCGATGGTAAGTGAAAACCGATCGGTCGTCGAGCCATTCAGCTCCGCTCTCTGAATGTCCCGCCAGCGTCGCGTCGCGTTTTGGGGAGGGCGGGCCGGTGGAGATACTGGCCGACCCCGGTCGTCTGATCCAGTAGCCACGCGCTGGATTGGAGGATCATTACGGCATGACGAGATCGAGGCGGCATCCCGGGGCGGTCCGGTCCGACGTTCAGGCGTTCGACAAATATCCCAACGCTTCCAAGGTGAAGTCGGCGAAATTATCGGCCGAGTCGACTTTGTTCGCGGCCCCGTGCCGTTTTGGTCCCTTGTCCGGATGATGTTCCCAGTCGCAGAATCGTTGGGCGACTTGATCTATCGACGCGATAAGGCGACCGCGCAGAATCTCAGAGCTGTGCTTGAGAGCGATTTCGAAGCGGTCCGCACAGGTTACCGAGGGAAGGCAGCCCTATTAGCACTGCTCTATCGCCACTCACTAACGCATCACGATGAGCTCCGAATGATTTCAAGCAGCGGCAGACAGGTGGGATGGAAGATCAGTGGAGCCGAGGATTCGAACCACTTGAGGGCCATGCGCACACAAGCAAACGCCATCGTGATTGAATTCCAGCCCCGAAGCTTTTATACCGACATCATCAACGTCTGCGCCGGCGCGCAGAGAAAGCGGTGGGGCGGACACGTGCGAGCCCGCTATAACAGTTGGATGTTCTTGGATCTCGATGCTTCGCAAACCAACAGCACCGTGACTGCAGCGAGGGCCGAGCTTGCCGCGCTGTGATTGCGGCGTGCCGGCAGGCGGTACTCCTTCATGCAGCCTGTCTGAGCGTCTCAATCAGCCTCAGCCATTGTGCCATCCGGTTCCAACTCGCGAAAATACGGCTCACCATTCCTCGCTCCGCTCGGAACGGTTCACTGCCCAGGCTCTATTCCAGTCGCGTTTCTCGCGAAGCTGTCCCGCCGAAGCCTTTGACGAAGACGGCACTTCCGTTCGAGAAGTACCGTCTAAAGAGCTCGCCAGCTACTGCTTCATTTTCAGATCGACGTTTAGTATTTCAAGGGTGCAGTCGTCGCTTATGCCTCGGAGGGAAATGGTTAGCGTCTTGCCAACACTACAAGCCTGGCCCGTGTAAATCACAGGCGAGCCGGAGCAGGATTGCGTCTCACCCGTCGACAGTATGACGTGGTAAAGGCCCGACACGCTCTGATTCAAGATTCGGGCGCGGATGCCGATCCCAGGAACAGAGGAACGCCGCAATGCCGCCAGTCACTGTCCTCGAGACGCCGAGCGTCACGCTCTGGTACCACCCGGACACGCGTGTCGTGCACCACGAGATCCGCCGGTTCACCACCGGCAAGGATTTCCGCAATCTGCTGAACGCGGGCAGTGACCTCCTGCGCAAGCATGGCGCCCGCAAGTGGCTCTCCGATGACCGCGGTCAGTGGGTGCTGGCGAAAGAGGACCTTGAATGGTCCGAGGCGATGTGGGCTCCCGGTGCGGTAAAGGCGGGCTGGAAATACTGGGGGATCGTTCGCGCCGACAAGGTGATGGCGCAGGTGGCCATGGACCGTTTGGCTGCCAAGTACGGAGCGCTCGGTGTCGAGGCGCGCTTCTTCACCGATCCGCGTGACGCGATGGCGTGGCTGACAAAACAGATCTGACGTCAGCCGCCGCTTCGACCACGTCGCACCGGTAACTCAGCCACCTCGTCGCACAACGCATTTGCGATCTGGCGCGCCTTGTCGATTTCCTCCTGCACAGCCCCGTTCGATCGCTTCGCTCGTTCACCGAGTTCATGCGCGCGCTCGAGATGCATCGTCAACTCGAACTCGATGGGACTGATTGGATAACCGTTCGCCGCGCCCGACCTGTGCCGTCCCATTCCCCATCCTCAGAGGACTCTTCTTCAAACCCTGGGCCATACCAACTCGAGTGCGCCGTTATAGGGGATTTCGGTTCGGACAGGACAGCTCGCGCTCGGCAATTCCGACGGCGCGACGTCTGCAGATGTCGCGGGTCTAACTCGCAATAGGGATGTCGGCCTTTGGCCTGAGCCACCGGTTCAACAGCTCGCTCAACGCCTCCAGGGTGACCGGCTTCGCAATGTAGTCGTCCATGCCCGCCGCCAGACATCGCTCGCGATCGCCTGGCATCGCATCCGCCGTCATCGCCGCAATACACACGCGATGTCCCGTGCCTCGTTCCGACGCGCGAATCAGCCGCGTGGTCTCGAAGCCGTCCATGTCCGGCATTTGACAGTCCATCAGCACCAGCGCGTATTCGCCGGTGCCGACGGCGGCAATTGCCGATGGTCCATCGGACACCAATTCGAAGTCGCATCCCAGCTTCCGCAACTGCGCCTCGGCGACGGCGAGATTGACGCGATTGTCGTCGACGACCAGCACACGGCAGCCCTCACCCCTGGCGATCCGGGGAATCACGTCGCTGCGCACTTCCAGGAGGTCTGCGTCGGCACACGCCTCGAGATGTGCGGTGAACCAGAACGTGCTGCCGCAGCCGGGGCTGCTCTCGACTTGCAGTCGTCCGTCCATCAAGGCGACGAGGCGACGGGAGATCGCGAGCCCCAATCCGGTGCCCCCGTATCTTCGAGTGGTGGAACTGTCGGCCTGGGTGAAGGCATCGAAAATCCGCGCGCGCTGTTCGTCGGACAAGCCGACGCCGGTATCGCGAACGGCAAAGAGCACCGAATCCCGTGACCAGAGTCCGACTTCAACGGTGACACTGCCTTCTTCCGTGAACTTGATCGCGTTGTTCACCAGGTTCAGCAACACCTGACGCACGCGTGCCGGATCGCCGCGGACGACATTAGGCACCGACGTCTGTACGACAGTGCGCAGCGTGACGCCGCGCGCCCGCGCCGACTCCGAGAGCAGATCGACCACGTGGTCGACGACGCCGCGCACGGCGAACGGCGTGCGCTCGAGGACCACGGCGCCTGCGTCGATCTTCGAGAAGTCGAGCACATCGTTGATGACTGTGAGCAGCCCTTCACCGGCCGTTCGAATCACTTCAACGCTGTGTCGCTGCTCATCGTCGAGATCGGTGGCCAGCAGGACGCCGGTCATGCCGATGACGCCGTTGAGCGGAGTGCGGATTTCATGGCTCATGGTTGCAAGGAATTCGCTCTTCGCCCTGGCCGAGGCGAGCGCACTGTCGCGCGCGGCAACGAGCTCGGCCTCCAGCCGTTCTCGCCGTTGCAGCTCCATCTCCGTCCGATGTTCTGCTTCCCGCGCAGCGACGATTGCGTCGTGTCGTTCCTTGAGGATCGCGGCCAGGACCACTCCTGCCGCCGCTCGGAAGCCGACAGTCGACATCGTGGCGAGGGCAGCGTCAGCCCCTTCTTTCCATACGCGCGACGCGGCGAACGCGAGCACGATGATCGCGTGGAGCGACAGGCCAGGTTGGCCGAAGCGCAGGATTGCGCACACGCCGAACGGAACGCCGATGCCGGTGACGTCGGCGCGACCCTCTGTCGCAACCGACACGACGATGAGGCCGCCGAAGATCAAGAGCGCCTCCAGCCACTGCGTGCTCGTCAGCGGCAGCGGTCTCGATTCACGCCAGGAGCGTACCGCCGGAACGACGAAAACGGTTGCCGGCAGCAGCCCGACCCACAGATCCAGGATGTCGCGACGCGAAACGCTGCCGAAGATCCACAGGACCGTCGCACCCGCAGCGGTGGCGAGACCGGCCGCGACGATGCCCAGTGCGCTCAACGTCACGATCGCGGTGCGGGCGGTCGCAAACCGGGGCGCCGGACCGACCAATGCACGCACGAGGGCGCTTCCGGCGATTGCGTACGTGGATGTGGCGAGCCCTGCGGCCAGCGATGGCACCACTGGATCGCGATGGAGCGCCGCCACACCAAGGTGCACCAGCACGAGCGCCAGAGCCGCGACAGGACGCATACCGCCGTTGGTTGCCAGGAGCGCGTCGAACCACAGGCCGGCCGCGAGCCACCCCGTGGCAAGCGTCGGCGAAGAAGCCGGCAGCCACCTCGCTGCTTCGAGCGCGGCGACAGAGACAACGATCCAGAACGCGACGCGGCGCGGCATACCCCTCAAGAAAATCGGCACGCGTGTGCTTGGCTTGAGCGTCGGAGCGAGAGAGTGAGTGCGTGCCTCGAGGCGCCGCAGTGCAGGTGATATGATGAGCGTTCGTGCGCCCGTAGCTCAGTTGGATAGAGCGCCGGACTTCGAATCCGTAGGTCGCAGGTTCAAGTCCTGCCGGGCGCGCCACCGCGCGTCGCGCCTTGGCTACGCCCGCCAGTTCTTCGTCACGCCGCGGCTCTCTTCGCGCGCCGCGAGCGTGGGCAAGTCCTGCCGGGCGCGCCACCGCGCTTCGCCTGTCGGAATCCCATTCGCGCCCGTAGCTCAGCTGGATAGAGCGTCGGCCTCCGGAGCCGAAGGCCACAGGTTCGAATCCTGTCGGGCGCGCCACTACTTCCAGAATCATTCGAGAATTCGGCAGGTCCCGCCTTCATCCAAGTGCATCAGCGTGGGCATTGTCCGGTGCCGCCGCGCGTAAACCGTATGTTCGTTCCCTTCCCGTTCACGTCGATGGGAATCTCATCGCGGCCTGCTTCATACTTGCCTGTGAAAATTGACCCATACCGCGGCTCCGTGAACTGGAAGGTCGGGTAGCGCCCGGTCACGGGCACCTCCCGGAACCCTGACAACACCTCCGCGTCCCACGCACAGGCGGTCCCGCCGATGATCCTGCCGTCCTGCGTCAACGCCAGGGAATAGAACGTACTGTGTCCCTCCTGCGCCTTCCAGTTGCCGGTTACGACTCCAGAAGGACTGATCGGGGAGCACGCGGCTGTGCCGAGGATGGCGATCCAAAAAAGGATCAACGGGCGCATCCCGGTCGCGGCAGCAAACATTTCACCAGACCATCCGCCGAGAAACGAACGCTATACTTTCCGCGCTCGGGCCTGTCGCTCACGGTGCCAGCGATGTGAGCTGCGGCTCGCCACTCAGGAGGCCTCGTGAGAACCGCACGTCTGGTGATGGCTTTCGCCATCCTGTGGGCGCCTGCCGCCGTTGCGCAGCAGAACCCTCCCGCACCATCCAATCCGCAACCGACATCCGAGGACCAGCCGCTCGTTTTCCAAGAGCAGGTCGTCGTCTCCGCGTCACGTTCGCAGGAGTCGCTTGTCAACGCTCCGGCCGCCGTCAGCATTGTGACCACCTCGACGATCGAGAACTCGCCGGCCACCAATATCGGCGATCTCGTGCGCGCGGTCCCGGGTGTCAACGTGACGCAGGTCTCCGCGCGCGACGTCAACCTGACGACGCGCGGGGCCACATCGACGCTGGCGACGTCACAACTGGCGCTGGTCGACGGCCGCAGCGTCTACCTCGACTTCTTCGGCATGGTGATGTGGGATCTCGTGCCGACCAACCCGCACGAGATCAAGCAGATCGAAGTCGTGCGCGGGCCGGCCTCGGCGGTTTGGGGTGCCAATGCGATGGCGGGGGTCGTCAACGTCATCACGCGAGCGCCGCGCGAGCTGGCGGCTCAAGCCCCGCACAGCCTGACGATCGGCGTCGGCACGTTCAACCGTGACGTCACCGGACGGGCGCAAAACGCCGGGACGCTGTTCTATGTCAACGGCACGGAGGCGCAGGTGGTTAACGATCGGTGGTCTTACAAGCTCGGCGCGGGGTACCTGACTCAGGACCCGCTGCCACGCCCGACCGGAACACTGCCCAATGCTTTTCGCACGCCGTATCCACCGTTCGAGAACCAGGGCACGTCGCAACCGAAGTTCGATGGACGAGTCGACTACGACCTGGTCGGCGGCGGCACCATCACGGTCGCCGGCGGCGTTGCCGGCACCGCGGGACTTATCCACACGGGCATCGGCCCGTTCGACATCGACAACAGTTCGCACCTGACCTACCTTACGACGCGTTACACGAAAGGAAACCGACGGGTTGCGTTCTTTACGAACCTGCTGGACGGGAACGCGTCGAACCTGCTTGCGCGACAAGTCAATGGCTTGCCTCTGCCGCTCGATTTCGACACCAAGACCTTCGATGTGGAAGCGAGCGACGCGCGCGCCGTTGGCACCAAGAACGTGTTCAGTTTCGGCGGCAACTATCGCCACAACACCTTCGACATCTCGATCGCACCGACCGGCGACGCGCGCAACGAAGGCGGCGGGTACGTTCAGGACGAGATCTTCATCAACCGCTACTTCCGCTGGGCCGTCGGCGGGCGGGTCGACAAGTTCTCATCGATCGCTGACGCCGTGTTCTCGCCGCGCACGACGTTCATGATCAAGCCCGACGCGGCACAGACGATCCGCGTTTCGTTCAATCGCGCGTTCCGGGCGCCGTCGTTCATCAACAACAACATCAACACGGCGATCCTCAACGAGGTGAACCTGAGCGCCCTGTCGCCCGCCCTCTCGCGATTCATCTTTCCCATCGCCGCCGTCGGGAATCCCGACTTGAAACAGGAGCAGATGACCGCATACGAGGTGGGCTACACGGGCGTCGTTCGCAATCGCGTCACTATCAGCGCAGCGGCGTACTGGAACAACACGAAGGACGGCATCTATTTCACGCCGAATGCGTTCTATGGTCCGACGGCGCCGCCACCCGGGTGGCCGCTTCCTTCCGTGATACTCGGCCTGCTCCCGCAGCCGCTTCCGTCGCGGTTCACCTACCTCAATTTCGGCAAGGTCAAGGACAAGGGAGTCGAGCTCGGCGTCGATGCGGTGGTGAACCGGTATGTCAACGTGTTCACCAACTACTCCTATCAGGCGAAGCCGGTCGTGTCCGGCCTGCCGCCGGGCACCAGCATCGCCGACGTCAACTGGCCACCGAAGAACCGATTCAACGCTGGATTCAACTTCAGCTACTCCCGCTTTCTCGGCAACCTGTTGGTGAGCTACACCGATTCCGCGTACTGGCAGGACGTGCTCGATGTGCGGTATGCGGGAACGACGGATCCGTTCACGTTGATCAATGGCGGGTTCGGCGTGCGATGGCTCGGCGAACGGGTCGTCACCAGCGTCAAGGTAACGAACCTGAAGAACGAAGAAATCCTGCAGCACGTCTTCGGCGACGTGCTGAAGCGGCAGGTTGTTGGGGAGGTTCGATTGACATTCTAGCGCCATGTTCAATCTTCGATTTTCAATTTGAGGATTGATTTGTTCATGTGAGGATTTTGCGCATTGGATCAACTCAATTGGTGGATGTGAATCATTTCGTCGCCTTGCTGACGGCGCGCAGATCGGCTCCCTGTGCTGTTCGCAGGCCAGCCCAGAGATCGCCGACCCTCGCCAGTCGCTCGCCGAAGCTGCTGATGGTGAAGTCGCGCGGCGAGATCTTTCCTTCGTCGACCTCATCCCACGTCAGGGGAGTGGACACACCGGCGAACTCGTTCGCGCGTGCGCTGTAGGCGCTTGCCAGCGTCTTGCCGCGAACGTTCTGTAAGTAATCCACGTACACGCGTTGCCCGCGCGCTGCAACGGTGCGCTCGACCGTCGCCTGCTTCGGATGCGCGTTGGCGACCATGGTCGCGACGATCTGCGCATAGATCAGACCGGCTTCGTACGGCGTCTTCGGCGGCATCGGCACGTAGACGTGCACTCCGCCGGAACCGGAGGTCTTCGCGAACGCCGGTGCTTTGAGACGCACGAGCTGATCGCGGACCCAGCGGGCGACGTCGAGCACGCGCGTAAACGGCAGGTCCTCGGGCGGATCGAGATCGAGCGCGATGTGATCGATGAACGCTTCACTGCCGACACGTGAAAACCATGGATCATGCGAGATGGAGGCCAGTTGGGCCGTGTAGAGCAGCGTGAGCAGATCGCCACCGATGATGTGCGGACGCTGCTCGTTACCCGAGTCGGCAACTTCCATGCGGATGCCGGCCGGCAGCTTGTCCGCGGCACGATGCTGATAGAACGGCTTGGCATCGACGCCATTGGGGTACCGTTTCATCACGAGCGGGCGATCGGCGAGCACCGGCTGGATCGCGTCGGCAACCCGAACGTAATGACGCAGGAGATCGCCCTTGGTCAGCTTGAGCGCAGACCAGAAGACCTTCCGCAGGTTGGTGACCTCGAGCCGCTGCCCACCTGGCAGTTCGAGAACACCGTTGCCGCCACGCCCGTCGATGGCGTCGAGTTGCGCGACGACGGTGTCGGAGGAAACGTTCGATGCCTGTCGCTGGCTGCTGCGCACGGGCGCCGCCCGACGGCGGCCTGTACGACCGCCCGACGGTTGTGCGCGCTGGCGCTCGACGCCAGCATCGGGTTCCTTGCGCACGTCTGCGGGCTTCACATCATCACGCATGCCGAGGTACGTCGGGTGTCGCAGGATGCCGTCGGCTGTCCACTCGGTGAACTTCACTTCCGCCACCAGCTGCGGCTGTATCCAGTGCGCACGCTCGTTGGTCTTCGGCCGCGGCGTGAAGGGACATGCGCCCGTTTCGAGATCGTGCAATTGCCGCCAGACCCGCCCGAGCTCCGAATCGCTGAAACCGGCGCCGCTATGGCCCACGTAGCGCAGGACGCCGGCCTCGTCGTACACGCCGAGCAGCAGCGCCCCAAAGAACGGCCGCGATCCACGCGGCTCGGTCCATCCACCCACGACGCACGTCTGCTGGCGAACGAGCTTGATTTTGCACCAATCGGGTGATCGGCGGCCGGACTGATACATCGAGTCGAGACGCTTTGCGATCAGACCTTCCCAGCCATCCTTCAAGGCGCGGGAGTACAGCGCTCGTCCGTCACCGACGGTCTGCTCGGTGACGCGCAACCGCGGATCGTCGGCGCGCTGCATCAATTCCAACAGATGCGAGCGTCGATCGCGCAACGGTCGCCTGCGGAAATCGTCGTTGCCGTCCTGCAACACGTCGAACAGGATGAGGGCGGTAGGGGCGGGAGGGGCGCCTGTGACGGGGGCCGTCTGCATGTGGATGCGTCCTTGCAGATTTTGAAAACCGGTCGGGTGTCCGGCTGCATCCAGCGCGACGATCTCACCATCGAGAATCACGGCGCGATCGAGCGCCGTCGCCCATTCCTGCACTGCACTGACGATTTCGGGAAACTGCGCCGTCTTCTCGTTGCCCAGCCGCGACCAGAGACGCACGCGCGGTCTCTTGCGACCCGGTTCGATCGAGACGACGGCGCGAATGCCGTCGTATTTCGGCTCGTAGGCGAGCAGTGGAGAGGTCAGCGGCGCATCGCCGGTCGTGGCGAGCATCGGGGACAGAGGGAACCCGCTGGCGCTCATCTGACCGAGCGTAAACCGCCAACCTCCAACTTCCAACGTCCAACTTCCAACTCGCAGACGACGTTGCTCAACGCGGATGCTTGGGAATTGGAAGTTGGGAGTTGAGACTTGACGTCAGGCCGCGCGCGTCGGCTTCGATTTTCCGCGTGCGGACGCCTTTGCCGTGCGAGCGCCCCGCGTCTTCCGCGCGCCGGCTCCTTGCAGCGACTGTCGCAGGCGCTCCATCAGATCGACCACCTCGGCGTGCTCCGGTTCGGGCGGCGCTTCGAGGTCGGGAGGCGCGCCCTTGATCTTGGCGCGGATGATCTTCATCAGGTTGTTGCGATATTCGTCGGTGTATTGCGACGGATCCCACGTATCGGCGAGCTGCTCGACCAGCGTCCGCGCCATCTGCAGTTCCGGCTTGCGCACGTCCTCGGCCGTGGGAAACCGGAACTCACTGGTGTCCACGAGCTCGTCGGCATATCGCATCATCGTCAGGACCATCGCGTTGCCAATCACTTCGAGTGCGGCAAGATGCTGCGCGTCGCGCAGCACGACGGTGGCGATACCGACCAGGCCGGTCTCGCGGATCGCCTCGCGCAGCAGCGCGTAGGCGCGCTCCCCACCCTTGGCCGGCGTCAGATAGTAGGGGCTCTCGAAGAAGCGGTCGTCGATCTCGTCAGCCTTGACGAAGTTGCGAATGTCCACCGTGCGGCTCTTTTCCAGCGCGGCGGTCCGGAAGTCCTCCTTGGTGAGGACGACGAAGCGGCCCCGTTCGTACTCGTAGCCCTTGACGAGCTCCTCCCACGCCACCGGCTTGCCTTCCCGCTGACACACGCGCTCGAAGCGGACGGGAGACTTGTCTTCCGCGTGGAGCATGCGGAAGCGGGGGCGCGCATCTCGAACCGCGGTGTGCAGCTCGACGGGAATGTTGACGAGCCCGAACGCGATCGACCCTTTCCACAGCGCGCGCGGCATAGGGACGTGCGGAGCAAGAGGCGCGCCTGACGCGCCGGTTTATTTGCGCGTGCGCAGGTCGCGCTCGGCTTCCAGCCAATCGTCGAAGTCGCGCCCGTGTTCGCCGCCGCGCCTCAGGTAGCGCTGATACGCGGCTTCGGCAATCTCCTCATAGCTCGGCGAATATGATGATTCGCTCGTCAACGAAGCGCCGGCGGTCGACAGATCGTCTGCCGCATCGATTGGTGGGGCGGTGGTGGTGGAGCCCCCGTTGATCGCTGCGGCGGACCCGGTCGTCGGGTCGGTGCCGCTGATCTCCACGGTCCGCGCGCCGCGCCGGCGTGTCGTCGCGGGAGTCGTCGTGGGATCGTCCGTTCCTGCAGTCTTCTTCTTCGCCATGGTCAGAACACTCTCACACGACATTGTAGCTGGGCCGCCGCGATTTGATCGATCAATGACGTAAACAAATCGCGTCGGCCATGTTTTATCGTCGCGAGCTCGTCGCGTCCTCTTCCTCGACGTCCTCGGCTTCTTCGGTCACGTCGAATTCGGAGGCGAGCGCCTTCAGTCTGTTCAGCGTGGCCTCCTCCTCCTGCAGATTCTGCTCGAGCAGCTCGACGGCGTCGCGCATGCCGAGCTTTTCGGCCATGTCGATCAAATTCTCGTACGCCGTGATCTCATAGCGTTCGACCTTCTGCGCCGCGCCGATGTTGTAGAACTCGAGCAGTTCGGGTGTCGGCCGCTCACGCATGAAAGCTTTCTTTTCTTTGACCAAACCCTCGATGCCCGGACAGGTTTCGGGCTCGGGTTTGTGCCCCAGGATCTTGAAGATCTTCTCGATCCGCTTGATCTGGCCTTGCGTTTCCTTGCGGTGCTGCGTGAAGCCTCTCTTGATCTCGCGATCGGAGCTCTCGTTGCCCATCTGCTCGAGCGCGTCGAGCAGCGACGTTTCAGCTCCGTACATGTCTTTCAACTCGTGCTCGAAGAGCTCCTCGATCGTTTGCATCGCCATGCAGGTGCCTCCTGTATCCGTTACCGACGATTGCGTGAATCGGGGGGCGACATAGCAAGAGGGGATCCAAAGACGATCGCGCCCGGGCGTGTGAAGCGGAGCTCTGCGGGTCGATCGCCGGCTCCGGGCGACGTCGAGGGGCCCTCGACATCGATCGCACGTGCATCGAGTACAACGTCAGGATCCTCGGTTGTGAGGAGGACGTCCGGCGGCGTTCCGCGCGGGACGGCGACGTCTGCGGGTCCGCCGGAGAGCCGTGCAATCAGCACGACGGCGCCGCCCCGGCGATCGATACGTCGAAGCGCGATCGTGTGATCATCGATCGCGTCGACGCTGAACATCCCCCTTCGTGCCGGGGCCAGCGTGTGGCGCAACACGATGAGCCGCTCGTACAGGCGACGCACACCAACATGCGGCGGCCGTTCCAGTTCATCCCAGATCAAACGACTTCGCTCGAACGTGTGCGACTCCTGTGGATCCGGGATCAGCGCGCGGTAGACCGGATCCCGGAATGCGGCAAAGGAGCCGAACTCCTCGCGCCTCCCGGCCGTCACCTGTTGCCCCAGTTCGTCGTGATGGTCCGTGAAGAACAGGAAGGGCGAGGATGCCGCCCATTCCTGACCCATGAAGAGCAGCGGCGTCTGCGACGCAAACAGCAACAACGCCGTCAATGCGCGATAGGCGGCCTGATCGATCCGATGGTGAAGCCGCGCGCCGTCGGCACGATTGCCGATTTGATCGTGATTCTGAATGCAGATGACGAACTGCTGTGGCTCGAGCGAGGAGGGATCGGTCCCGCGCGTAGCACCGGAATGTAAGGAAGCTTGACCCCTATAGAACCACCCCTGACGCAGCGTCGTCACGAGGTCGTGCACGGTCCCGGTGTAGTCCGCGAAATAGCTTTCGCGATCTCCCGCCGCGTGCACGCGCACCTGATGGTGAAAGTCGTCGGCCCAGACGGCGTCGATGCCGAAGCCGCCGCGATCGATCGGTTCGAGCATGCGCGAGAGGTTCCGGTGGTCCTCGGCCACGAAAGTCACCGGTCGATCGACACGAGCGCGAACCGTGGCCGTCAGCTCCGCGAGAAAGTGCGTCGGCCCATCGTCAACCAGCGCGTGCGTGGCGTCGAGGCGAAGACCGTCGACGTGATATTCGACGATCCAGTGCAGCGCGTTTTCGATGAAGAAGCAGCGCACATCCGTGCTGTGCGGCGCATCGAGGTTGACGCCGGCGCCCCATGGACTGGTATGCGCCGTGGAGAAATAGAAGGGACTGAACGCCGTCGCATATGCACCATCGGGACCCAGGTGGTTGTAGACGACATCCAGATACACCGCCAGGCCGAGCCGGTGAGCAGCGTCAATCAACGCGCGCAAATCGTCGGGGGTGCCGTAACAGCGCGCCGGCGCGAAGATCGCGACCCCGTCGTACCCCCAGTTGCGCTCACCGGCGAAGTCGCCGACCGGCATGATCTCGATCGCAGTGACGCCAAGCCGTTTCAAGTACGGCAATCGATCGATCGCCGCGCGAAACGTCCCTTCGGGCGTGAACGTCCCGATATGCAGCTCATAGAAGATCGCGCCGTCGAGCGACGGCGGTCGCCAGGCGGTGTCGGTCCAGTGAAACGCGAACGGGTCGACTACTTGCGATGGGCCATGAACGCCCAAGGGTTGAAATCGCGACGCGGGATCGGGAAAGACGTGATCGTCGGCGCCATTGAGGCGGTACTTGTAAAGTGCGCCTGCAGGAACATCGGCCAACGTCGCGGACCAGTAGCCGGCCATGTCTCTGGTCAGCGGACGGATGACGGGCCGCCGAAAGGCGGCCGCGTCCGATTGCAATGGGCCCCCCGCATCCGATTCGACCGCAGAGGCCACCTTCAGGTGGCCCGGAACGGTGCGTGTCAACGCGGCCCCAGCGCCAATCGGCTCGTTGGCGGCCAGCGGGATCAGGGAATCAGACGCTTCGAAAACGAGCTCGACCAACTGTCGCTGCGGAGCCCAGACACGAAAGGTCGTTCCCGACGGCGTCGCGATCGCTCCCAGCGATGGTGTCCATCTACGCATGCAATGGCGTGTGAAGGCGCAGCAGACCGGCCAATGGGATATGCACCCAATCCGGACGGTTGTTCAGTTCGTAGCCGAGCTCGTACAGGGCCTTGTCGGTCAGGAAGCCCTGCAACAGGGTGTCCACTTCGTCTGATTCGGACGGAAGGAATCCGGCGCCGCGTGTCGCGTGCAGATACGCGCGCAAAAACACGGCGCTGACCCACGCTTCCCACAGATCCGTCCACGGTGCGAGTCGCTCGACGTCCTCGGGCCGCGTCGCGGTTGCCGCCCCGAGACCAGCCAGCGCTGCATAGCTGAAGGAGCGCAGCATCCCTGCCACATCGCGCAGCGGCGAGCTTTTGGCGCGCCGGTCGGCGATCGATCGGGCCGGCTCGCCCTCGAAGTCGATGATGACGATGTCGCCTTGGGTGACGAGGACCTGACCAAGGTGATAGTCACCGTGACAACGGATGCGCGCGCCAGCCGAGCGGATCTGCGTCAAGTCGTCGAACTGATGGAGGAGATAGTCGCGCCTGCCCAGGACCAGCGATGCCAGTTCACGCCGACGTTGATCGAGCCGGTCTGCGGTCGCCTCGAGCAGCTGCAGTTGTCCTTCGGCGTGACGTCGCATGTCTTCCGCGGTACGCCGGACATCGGCAGCCGTGTAGGGCTCCGGTGCGAACGCAGGATCTTCTGCACCGCCAACCAGGTGCACGTGCAGCTCGCCTGTGCGCCGCCCGATGACTTCCGCCGTCGTGAGATAGGACTGGATTGTTTCAACGACGACCGGCGGCGGCGCCGATTGCGTCGACGAGATCCAGGCGCGCGCGTCGTCGTGCGACATCTGCGGCGGCGGCAGCGTCAACACGCGGTCGAGATAGCGCCCGACTTCATCGACCGCGACGCGCCAGCCGTTGCCCTGATTGGGGACGAACTCCTGCACCATCGCCACCGACGAGGGCTCTTCGTCGTGGCGTTGATACGACACCATGCCGACCAGCGGTGGCACGCGCGTCGATCGCCGCGTCGAGAGAAACCGTCCGACCTCCACGTCGGGATTCGGCCCCGGCTCGATCCGCCGGAACAACTTCATGATCAACTGCCAGCCGAAAATTACCGACGTGTTGCTCTGATCCGGCGACGAACGCGCGATGTTGGCCGTCAGCTCGGTGGACGCCAATGCTGGAGTGACGCCCAGGTTGTCTCCGCGGACGAGTCCCGCTGTCATGGGCCACTCGCGTCGCTCGCGAATGGTTGCCAACATCGTCGCGCACGTCTGGTTGTCGAACAGCCCATCGAACAGAATTCCCTTCCGCGCACCGCTGATGCGCGACAGGATCGCCGCCGGATGTTGCTGCTCGATCGTGTCTGCCTGGTCCCCGCTGGCCATTGCCAGCGGCAGCACGTAGCGTTCGCGTTCGCCGTCGCGATATTCAGCCTCGATGATGGTGAGAAACGCCGGATGCGATCCTCGGCGCAGCGTCGTCCAATCGATGAAGCGGACGTAGGCCAGCGGCCGCGCCTTGCCGCCGAACCAGCGTTGGCGCTGCAGGAAGGGGACGAGCGCCCGGCGCTCGACGATCGTGCGCATGCTGCCGTCGAAGATCGAATCCCACACGACGCCAGCGAACAGCGCCGGCAGCGCCGTGGGCTCCTCTTCCGGCAACGGAGCCGTGCGTGCCGTGAATGGTACGACGACTTCCTGCAGCTGGAACCAGTAGAAGCCGTAGCCCGATAACGTTAGAAAATACGGCTGCTCGCCGAGGCGCGGGAACGCCGTCTGGCCCAGCGTCTCGACCGGGGTCAGTCCGGCAAACTGCGCCAGCGGAATCGTGACCGGCTGCACGTTGCGTGACAGGTTCGCGACGCACAACATGACGTCGTTGCCGTATCGCCGCACGTAGGTGATCACTTTGCGATTGTCCGTCCGGATGAATTCAATCGAGCCGCGGCCGAATACAGGATGCTGCCGGCGCAGGGCGATGATCCGCTTCATCCAGTGCAGCAGCGAGAACGGCGTGCGCTCCTGCGCTTCCACGTTGATCGCCTCGTAGCCGTACACCGGGTCCATGATGACCGGGAAGTACAGGCGCGCCGGATCGCAGCGCGAGAAGCCGGCGTTGCGATCGCTGCTCCACTGCATCGGCGTGCGGACTCCGTTGCGATCGCCGAGGTAGACGTTGTCGCCCATTCCGATCTCGTCGCCGTAATACATGATCGGCGTGCCGGGCATCGAGAAGAGCAGGCTGTTCATCAGCTCGATGCGCCGGCGACTGTTTTCCATCAGCGGCGCCAGGCGCCGGCGGATGCCGAGATTGAGACGCATCTGGGGATCGGCGGCGTACTGCGCGTACATGTAGTCGCGCTCCTCGTCGGTCACCATCTCCAGCGTCAGTTCGTCATGATTCCGGAGAAAGATCGCCCATTGACAGTTCTCGGGGATCTCTGGCGTCTGGTTCATGATCTCGACGATCGGGTGCCGCTCCTCCTGCCGCAGCGCCATGAAGATGCGCGGCATCAGCGGGAAGTGGAAGCACATGTGGCACTCGTCGCCGTCGCCGAAGTAGGCGCGCACGTCGGACGGCCACTGGTTGGCTTCGGCCAGCAGGATGCGGCCCTCGTACCGTTCGTCGAGCGCGCGCCGGATGTGTTTCAGGATTCTGTGCGTCTCCGGCAGGTTCTCGTTGATCGTCCCCTCGCGTTCGATCAGGTAGGGAATCGCGTCAAGGCGCAGCGCATCGACACCCATGTCGAGCCAGAACCGCATCGTCTCGAGAACAGCGTCCATGACTGCCGGGTTGTCGAAGTTGAGATCCGGCTGGTGTGAGAAGAAGCGGTGCCAGTAGTACTGGCCGGCGACCGGATCGAAGGTCCAGTTGGATTTCTCCGTATCGATGAAGATGATGCGCGTCCCGGCGTACTTCGTGTCGCTGTCGCTCCACACGTAAAAGTCGCGCTCCGGCGACTCTTTCGGCGCCCGCCGCGCGCGCTGAAACCAGGGGTGCTGGTCGGACGTGTGATTGATGACCAGCTCGGTGAGCACGCGGATATTGCGCGCGTGCGCCTCGTCGAGAAAGCGCTTGAAGTCGTCAATGGTCCCGTAGATCGGATTGATTGCCGTGTAATCGGAGATGTCGTAGCCGTCGTCGCGGAGGGGTGACGGATAGAAGGGGAGGAGCCAGAGGCAGGTGATGCCGAGGTCCTGCAGGTAGGGAAGCTTCTCGGTCAGCCCCGCGAAATCGCCGATGCCGTCGTTGTTGCTGTCGAAGAAGGCGCGGACATGAACCTCATAAATGACGGCGTCCTTGTACCAGAGCGGGTCGGAGCTCATTTTTGATTTTTGATCTTGGATCTTTGATTTCGAAGCGATGATTCTTGATTCAAGGCCGCGACCTCCAAATTCAAAGATCAAAGATCAAAGATCGCGAATCACGAATATATGAGCGGCGCGTTCGGACGGGTCGAGCCGCACGTAATTCCAGGCGCCTCGCCATGTGTAAACAGTGCCGTCGAGCACGTCCTCGACCATGTACGGCCGGTCGGCCGGAATGCCGAGCTCGTTGATCGGGAGCTCGATCCAACCGTGCTGCAGCCAGTGCGCGTCGGTGTTGACGACCACGAACACGCGATCGGGATGCCCGTTGGACGTGGGAGGCCACGTTTTGCTGTACCACAGCAACGCCGGGTTATCCGTCAAATGAAAGGCGAGCGTCGCGTTCTGCTGCAATGCCGGGTGCTGGTGGCGAATCTGGTTGACGCGCGCGATCAGCTCGTTGAGATTACCAGGCTGGTTCCAGTCGCGCACTTTGATCTGATACTTCTCCGAATCCAGGTATTCCTCCGACCCCGCACGGACAGGCACGTTCTCGCATAACTCGAAACCGCTATAGACGCCGTAGCTCGCGGCCAGCGTCGCCGCCAGGATCAGCCGCACCTCGAACGCCGGACGGCCGCCATGCTGCAGGTACTCGTGCAGGATGTCAGGCGTGTTGGCGAAGAAGTTCGGCCGCATGTACTCCTGCACTTCGGTCTTCGTCAGTTCGGTCAGGTATTCGCGCAGCTCCTGAGCGCTGTTGCGCCACGTGAAATAGGTGTAGGACTGCGTGAAGCCGCTCTTCGCCAGATAGCGCATGACCTTCGGACGGGTGAACGCCTCTGACAGAAAGATCGTGTCCGGGTGCGCACGCTTGACCGTGGCGATGCACCATTCCCAGAAGCGAAACGATTTGGTGTGTGGATTGTCGACACGGAAGATCTTCACGCCGTGCGACGCCCAGTACAGGAAGACGTTGGTCAGCTCCTGCCAGAGCGACGGCCACTCGGCACTTTCAAAATCGAGCGGATAGATGTCCTGATACTTCTTCGGCGGGTTTTCCGCGTACTTGATCGACCCGTCAGGCCGATGCTTGAACCATTCCGGATGTTCGCGGACCCAGGGGTGATCGGGCGCGGCCTGGAACGCGACGTCGAGCGCCACCTCCAGTCCGAGACGATTTGCCGTCGCGACGAACCGATCGAAGTCGTCGATCGTGCCGAGCCCCGGCTCGATCGCCGTGTGACCACCCTCATCGGAGCCGATCGCCCACGGACTGCCGGGATCACCAGGCTCGCAGGTCAGCGAATTGTTGCGCCCTTTGCGGTGCGTGCGCCCGATCGGATGAATCGGCGGCAGATAGAGCACGTCGAAGCCCATGTCGGCGATCGCGGGCAGGCGGGATTCCGCGTCGCGGAATGTCGCGCTGCGCGACGGGTCCGGCGTGTATGAACGCGGAAACATCTCATACCAGGCACCGAACCGGGCACGGACTGGATCGACGGTCACCTGCAGCACGCGATCGTACTCAGTGGACGTGCTGCGGTCCGGTCGTGCATCCATCAACGCGCGCAGCTCCGGTTCGCGTGCCGCCGCGACACGAATCTCCTGCGTCCGCGATCCGCGGAGCACGTCGGCGATCTCGAGCAAGCGCAGCCCCTCGCCATCGCGCCTGGCGGCAGCCTGCACCAGCTCCGCACCTTCGAGCAGCTCGCTCGACACCTCCTGCCCGGCGTCGGCTTTCGCGATCAGCCCTTTCAGCCACGATCCGAAGCGATCGATCCAGGCTTCGATCGTGTACTCGTAGGTTCCGAGCTCCTCGACCGTGAACGTCGCCGTCCACGCATCGTTGTCGAGTGGTTTCAACGGGATTTCGGTCCAGCGTGCCGGCTCCTGCGATGTCTCTTGCGCCGAACCCGGCCTGCCGGTCCTGCGATACTTGAGCACACCCGCCAGCACATCGTGACCATCGGCGAACACGTCTGCGGTGACCGCGACTGATTCACCGACGGTGCGCTTGATCGGAAAGCGGCCGCCGTCGATTTCCGGCTGCAGCCGTTCGATGACGACGCGGCGCCGGGCGGCGACTGGATCGAGGCCGCGCGTCGCATCGGCGCGCACGGCCGTCTCAGTGGAATCCATCACGACTGCTCCGGGTGGTCCGGCTTCACCATCGCCGGCGGCAGCTCCTGGATGCGTAAGAGGTCCGCTACTCGATCGACGGCCGAAGCGGGTGGTGTTGCCGGTGTTGTCACTACGTCCGAGGCACGTCGGCTGCGCCGTTCGCCATGCAGAATGAATAGCACGACGGCGCGTCCCTGCAGCGGGTACGTTGAACCGCCGGAGAACCGCTTCTCGGGCACCTGCGCGGAAATCGTGTCCACCACGCGCAGCCAGGACTTGCCCGCCTCGACCTTCGGCAGCGTGAACGGAACTTCCTCGTGGTGGGCGTTCAACAGCATCAGCAGTGTGTCTCCGGTGACCTGCCGCCCGCGCTCGTCGACCTCGTCGATCGCGTCTCCCACCATCAGCACACCCAGCGATCGCACGAACGGCGCGTTCCACGCCTCGTCGGCCATCTCGCGGCCGCTGGGGTCGAGCCAGTAGATGTCCTTGACGCCCGCGCCGCGGATCGATCGTCCCTGAAAGTACTTCCGCCGCGTCAACACCGGTTCCTGCCGCCGCAGGTGAACCAGCCGTCGAGTGAACTCGAGAAACTCCTGTTGCTCCGGCGTCAGGTCCCAGTGCGTCCAGCTTAGCTCGTTGTCCTGGCAGTACGCATTGTTGTTGCCCTGCTGCGTCCGGCTCATCTCGTCGCCACCGCTGATCATCGGCACGCCAACCGACAGCAGCAGCGAGGCCATCAGATTCCGCTTCTGCTGCTCGCGCAGTTTCAGGATGCACTGGTCGTCGGTCGGTCCCTCGACGCCGCAGTTCCAGCTCAGATTGTTGTTCTCGCCGTCGCGGTTTTCGTCGCCGTTGGCCTCGTTGTGTTTATCGTTGTAGCTGACCAGGTCCTGCAGCGTGAACCCGTCGTGCGCCGTGATGAAGTTGATGCTGGCATAGGGACGGCGTCCGCTGCGCTCATATAGATCGTTGCTGCCGGCGAGGCGTGTCGCCAGCTCCGCGACTCCTCGATCGTCACCCTTCCAGAAGGCGCGTATCGCGTCGCGATACCGTCCGTTCCACTCGGTCCACAGCACGGGAAAGTTGCCGACCTGATAGCCGCCGGCACCGAGGTCCCATGGCTCGGCGATCAGCTTGACCTGCGAAAGCAGCGGGTCCTGATGAATGATGTCGAAGAACGAGGCGAGGCGGTCCACTTCGTACAGCTCGCGCGCAAGCGAGCTCGCCAGGTCGAAGCGGAAGCCGTCGACATGCATTTCCAGAATCCAGTAGCGCAGGCTGTCCATGATGAGCTGCAGCACCTGCGGGCTCTGCATGTTCAGGGTGTTGCCGCAGCCGGTGAAGTCCTGGTAGTAGCGGCGATTGTCAGGCACGACTCGGTAATAGGTGTTGTTGTCGATGCCGCGTAACGACAGCGTTGGCCCAAGCTGGTTGCCTTCGGCCGTGTGGTTGTAGACGACATCGAGAATGACCTCGAGCCCGGCGCTGTGCAGCGCCTTCACCATGCGCTTGAATTCGTGCACCGCTTCGCCCGGTCCTTTGTTCGCGGCAAATCGCGGGTCGGGCGCAAAGAACGACAGCGTGTTGTAACCCCAGTAGTTGGCGAGCTGCCGTTCGACCAGGTGGCGATCGTAGGCGTGATGATGCACCGGCATCAGCTCGACGGCCGTGACGCCCAGTTTGAGCAGATGATCCAGTGCCGGTTCGGTCGTCAGCGCTTCATAGGTCCCGCGCACGTTGTCGCGAATCTGCGGATGCAGGCGCGAGAATCCCTTGACGTGCAGCTCATAGATCACCGTCTGGTGCCACGGCGTGCGCGGATGACGATCGTCTCCCCACGTGAACGCGGTGTCGACGACGTCGGCGAGAGGGCAGAAGGCGGCATTGTCGCGATCATCGAACGACAAATCCTCAGCCGGATCGCCGATGTGATAACCGAACATCGAATCGTCCCAGCGCACCGACCGACCGACCGACCGCGCGTATGGATCGACGAGGATCTTGTTTGGGTTGAAACGATGCCCGGCTTGCGGCTCGTACGGACCGTGGACGCGGAAGCCGTACAACTGCCCCGGTCGGACGTCTGGGAAATACCCGTGCCACACCATGTCGGTGTGTTCAGGCAGCGGCACACAGGCGGAGGCGAGCGACGCATCGGGCGAGTCGAACAGACAGAGCTCAACTTTGGTCGCGTGCGCGGAGAAAATCGCGAAATTCACGCCCAGCCCGGTCCAGGTCGCCCCCAGCGGGTACGGTTGACCTGGCCAGACACGCATATCGGTCGCGATCGTTCAAAAATGCTGCCGATCGCCTCAACCTCCGAATCTTCATTTCAACGTCCAAACAAACGAGTTCGCTCGCGGACCGAGCTGCGTGCGCCTTCGGCTTTGGCAGTTGGGAATTGATAGTTGGGAGTTGGACGAAACGCCAGGTTGGGAGTTGGAAGTCGGAAGTTCACGCGAGGCGTGTTGGGCACGCCGATTGAAGCGCATCGCGCCCGGAGGACTCCGTGGAAGACAAGTCGCAAACTCGTCAGGCAGAACCGCCCGCCGGTGGCTGGCAGGATCACGACGCCATGCGTGCCGCATCGATGCGTCCGGTCACTGGTCCCGCAAGCACCGATACGGTGGCGGCCAACGGCGGATTGAATGTGCCCGGTGGCGATCCGGTAGCCGCGGCGGCGATCGATGTGCCCACCGTGGCGCCGGTGCACGAGCCGATTCCAGGAGAGTACGACCGCACGACCATCACGCACCGCGAGCCGGGTGCCATGGGTGCGTTGTTCGGCGCCGCGATACCCTCGCCCGATCCGCACAACTGGTTGGACGAGGCGACGGCGCACGATCGTCTGGTGGAAGGTGGAGGCGAGGAGCCCGACCATCACCAAACCGACGGGTATCGGAGAAGCGGAAAGAAGTAGGGACTATGGCGCAGGAACGTGATTCGAAAGACACCTCGAAGACGCGCGACGAGCTCACAATCAGCGGACCTGGCGCCGCCGATTTTCTGACCGCGCCGGGCGGCATCGACCGCCCCGAGTCGAGCACCTCGAAAGGGATGGCGCAAACACGCGACGAGGGGATCCTGTCCGATGCGACGCGTCTCTCTCCACGGCCCGGTCCCGACACCGAAGCAGTGCCCGGTGAGCGCGGCCCCGAGGAGCAGATGACCGGGAGTCAGACCGGAACCATCGGCGGCGGCGGTCCCGACGCACACAACGCGTCACCGGTGAGTGCCTCGGGCGAGGACGATTCAACTGTACACGAGAAGTAGTGTCGAAGGCGGACTGTCGATTGCGGATGCACTGCTGAACTCTCGGTTGCTCATTGCCGAATACTTCTGAAGTATTCGGCATTCCGCGTTCAGCGTTCGATCATTGAATCGGCAATCTGCAATCAGCCTTCCGCACTAGCCACGCTGTCCGTCGGGGTGAGCGTCAGCTCGAGCAACTCGATTCCGCGGATCACCTTCACCGTGATCGGCACGCCAATCAGATCGCCCGTGAGCAGGCGATGCAGGTCGTCGGTTCGCTCGACGACAGCATCGTTGAAGCCGACAATCAGATCGCCATCACGCAAGCCGGCGCGTTGGGCGGCGCCGCCGCTGACCGCCTCGGTGACCAGCACGCCCGCCTCGCGCGGCAGCGCGAAATGCCGGACCACTCGGCGCGGCAGCGGAACGTCCTGTGCGGCGATACCGAGGTAGCTGCGACGCACGCGTCCGTGTTGCAGGAGCTGCGGAATGACGAGCGCCGCGGTATCGGCGCTGACGGCAAAGCTGATTCCCTGTGCCGGCAAAATGACCGCGGTGTTCACACCGACGGCTTCACCAGCGACGTTGACGAGCGGGCCGCCGGAGTTACCCGGATTGAGTGCGGCGTCGGTTTGAATCAGCCCGGTCATCAGGCGGCCCGTCCGCGCCCGCAGCGATCGTCCCGTTGCGCTGACGACTCCGGCGGTGACCGTGTGCTGGAAGCCAAACGGGTTGCCGATCGCGACGACCAGTTGTCCCTGCTTCAGTGTGTGCGAAGACCCGAGCGGGATCGCACTCAGTTGCGACGCCGACACTTTGACGACGGCGAGATCCGTGTCGGCATCAGCGCCCAACGCCGAGCCATCCAGCTCCCGGCCATCCGGCAGCACCACCTTCAGGTTCTGCGACGCGTCGACCACGTGCGCGTTAGTGAGGATCAGACCGTCGGCGGCGAAGATGAACCCCGACCCCGTGCCGCCGTGTGTGTCACGTCCACGCCGCCGCACCGCCGCCTCGATCTTGACGACGGCAGGCGCCACGCGTTCCACGGCGCCGGTGACAGCTGTTGAATAAGCGTCAAGCAAGAACGTGTCAGAGACTGCGCTGGTCACTTTCCGATCAACTCCCGACTCCCAAACCGCTTCGCCCGACCAACCCACAACACTTGGCAATGGGAGTTGGATCGGCCTCATGCGGTTGGCCGTTTACAGATGTACGAGGCCGCGACGGAATGCACGACGAATGGCGTCGGCTCGTGACGTCGCGCCGAGCTTGCCGTAAATCGACGCGAGGTGAAACTTCACCGTGTGCTCGCTGATCCCCAGGCGGGAGGCAATCGCCCGGTTGCCCAGCCCCTCGCCGAGCGCGGCGAGCACGTCGAGCTCGCGCGCCGTCAACTCCTCACCGACCGCCTCCACATCGTCATCGACAAACAGCGCCGTGAGGCCTGAGGCATCGAGCGCTGCGCGCACGCGCGCCCGAAGGGGTGCGGGTGCGATCACTATGACGCGTTCGATCGAATCATCCATCACTGATCGATTCGTGATTCGTGATTCGTGATTGGATTCCGGCCTCAAATCACGAGTCACGAATCGCTACTGACGAATCGCTATGATCGTGCGCCGATCGTGAGCTGCGTCTGATGCAATGAGCCTCCGCGAACGACCGTGACCGGAACCACACCGCCGGGCCGCACGCCCGCCAGCAGGTCCTGCAGATCTTCCACGGCGCCGAGCGGGCGGTCGCTGAAGCGCACCAGAACGTCTCCCACCAGCAGACCTGCCTGTTCGGCGGCACTCTCCGAGGCGATGCCTGAGATCAGCAGACCGCGCTCGCCGGCATCGTTCAGCTGCTGCCGCGACGGCAGCCGCACCGGATGCACGCTGACGCCGAGGTAAGCGCGACCGACCGAGCCGGATGAGGCAATGCGATCGGCGATTTCGCGGACCTGTTCGATCGGGATTGCGACAGGCAGGCCGCGCAGCAACGCGGGCGTCGTCATTCCTATGACGCCTCCGGTGACGTCCACGATCGCGCCACCAGCCGTCCCCGGTCGAAGGGCGGCATCGGTGCGAATGATGCGTGGCAGCACGACCCCGTGCGGAGTCCGCAGTGGACCTCCCACAGAAGTGATGACGCCAAGGGCAGCGGAAACGGTTCCGCTCGTCGTCCGGGCGAGAGAAACGACGAGGGCGCCGACGCCAGGAATCGGCGCCGACTCTGGTGTGGGAGCAGCAAGCCCGGACGCGCGCAGCAGTGCCACATCCGACGCCCTGTCACGACCGACCAGCGCCGCTTCGTACTGCGCGTCGTCGATCGAGACGCGGATGTTCGTGTCTCGCTCGACGGCGTGGTCGGCGGTGACGATCAAATCTCCGCCCAGCGCGAGGCCGGTGGCCGGACGCCGTGGTCGCGCCGCCACGCTGACGACGTGCGGCGCTGCCGTCTCGACGAGTTGAGTGATTTCCGAGGAGAGCGTTGCAAGAACATGTTGGGTAGCCATGCGACTGTTGTATCGCGTCGCGGAAGGCTTGGGATCAGCCGAATGGCTAGTCGAAATCCCAAATCCCTTTTGGGATTTTTTGGGATTTGGGTTTTGGGATTTATTCGAGCCCGTGCTCCACCGCGTAACGCGTGAGCTCCGCGTTCGTGCGCATGCCCATCTTTTCGAGAATGCGCGTCCGATAGGTACTGACCGTCTTGACGCTGAGCGTGAGCACCGACGCGATCTCGGAGACGGTCTTGCCTTGACCGATCATGCGCAGCACCTGGTACTCGCGATCGGACAACCGCTCGTGCGGGTCCGGACTGTCCGGATGCATGCTGAGGACGATTCCCTGCATGACCTCGGGCGGAAAGTACTTGCCGCCCTCCAGCAGGCGAGTGACGGCGATGACCAGTTCGGCGTCTGCCGTGTCTTTGGTGAGATATCCCGACGCACCCGCCGTGATGGCGCGACGCGCGAACTGTTCGGGGGCGTGCATGCTCAGAATCAGCACGGGCACTGCCGGCCGCACCTCGCGCACGCGTTTCAGGACGTCGAGCCCACTGCCGTCCGGCAGGGTCAGGTCGAGGATCGCCACATCCCAGTCGTTTGCACGCGCCAGTGACACAGCGTCGGCGCCGGAGCCGACCTCCTCGACGGTCGCCCCGGGGAAGGCGTCCACCAGGATGTCGCGCACGCCACGGCGGACGATCGGATGATCGTCGACGAGCATCATGCGCAGCGTCGCCGTGGCAGCGCGTCTCACCATTTCAGATGTCTTGATCTTTCCTTGATCTTTGATCTTTGATTTTCGATTGTGATTTTTGATTCGATCCGTGCCTCCTGATCCTGAATTCGGGCCACACAGTCGCAGCAAATCGAAGATCAAAGATCAAAAATCATCCCCCGATTTGCTCCAGCGGAATCGACAGGAACACCAGGGTGCCGCGGCCCGTCCGCGTTCTGAAGCGGAGGGTGCCGCCCACGCTGCGTGCGCGCTCGGACATGCCAATCATGCCGAGCGACCCGTCCTGTGGCATGCGATCGGGTGGTATTCCCAGGCCGTTGTCGTGCACGACCATCCGCAGCCGGCGCCGCAACGTCGAGATCGCGGCGTGGATTGTGTTGGCGTGCGCGTGACGCACCGCGTTGGTCAGCGCTTCCTGAAAGATGCGAAACGCGGCCGTGGCGATCGCTGCCGGCACGTCGCCATGAATCTCCGCTGTGACGTGGATGCGCAGACCGGACTTGGCCGCCACGCGTCGCGCTTCCTCTTCGATCGCGCCACCCAGGTCCCGATGATCGAGGGCGGCCGGCCGCAGGTCGGTGGCAATGCGGCGGACCATCGCGATTCCAATGTCGACCTGACCCATCGCGGACTGCAGCTTGTCGATCACGTCGCCGGACGTTTTCAACTCCTGCAGCCGCCGCAGTGCCGATGCGAAATCGAGCTTGATCCCGGTGAGCAGCTGGCCCAGCTCGTCGTGAAGCTCGCGCGCGATGCGCGTCCGCTCCTCCTCGCGCATCCGCTCGATGCGCTCTGACAATGCCCGCAGATGCCACGGGTCGTCTCGATGCGGCCGCACTGAAGTTGAAGACGAATCCGACACCACAGACGTACTAGCACGGTTCGCGCCTTCGCGCGTGTCAGAATTTGTCCGACAATCGAGTACGATCCGCACGTGATCCGCCGCTGGTGTCTCCGCGTCGCCGTCGTCCTGACGCTGGCGCACCAGTTGTCAGATCCTGGACTGACGGCCGCTGAGCGAGCAGAAACGACCACCGTCGATGTGCAGCTGCTCGCCTTCAACGATTTCCACGGGACGTTGGAACCGCGGACTGGATCGAACGGCCGCATCGCCGACATGGACGCAGGCGGCGTCGAATACCTCGCCTCTCATTTGCGGCGACTTCGCGAATCGAGCCGGAACACCATCATCGTGTCAGCCGGCGACAACGTCGGCGCCAGCCCGCTGCTCTCGGCGATGTTCCATGACGAGCCGACCATCGAGGCGCTTGGGGAGGCCGGTCTTCAGGTCTCCGCCGTCGGCAACCACGAGCTGGACGAAGGATGGGCCGAGCTCGTGCGTCTGCAAAAAGGTGGCTGCCATCCCACCGACGGCTGCCAGGACGGCACGCCGTTCAACGGAGCGCCCTTCCAGTACTTGGCGGCGAATATCCTGCTCGACCCCAGGCTGGCCGACGCAGCATCGCTGCGGCGTCTCGGCATCCCGCGTGATCGCCCTCGGCATATGTTGCCGGCGGCCACGGTCAGGACGGTGGCAGGGATCAAGATTGGCTTCATCGGCCTGACCTTGCGCGGAGCGCCACAAATTGTCTCACCGGCTGGCATCCGCGGTCTGATCTTTCAGGACGAAGCGATCGCCGCCAACCTCGAGGCGCGCCGGCTGCGCCAGCTCGGCGTCCGTACCATCGTGGTCCTCATTCATGAAGGAGGAATACCGCGCGGCGACGATGTGAACGGGTGTGAAGGGGTCACGGGTCCGATTGTCGATCTCGCCAAGCGCATGTCCGACACAATCGACGTGGTTGTATCCGGCCACACGCACCAGGCGTACAACTGCCGGATCGGCAGCAAGCTGGTGACCAGCGCCGCGTCCTATAGCCGTCTGATCACCGAGATCGCCCTCACGATCGATCGGGGCAGCGGGCGGGTCCTCACCAAGAGTGCACGAAACCTCGTCGTGACGCACGACGCCCCCAGGTCGGCGGACGAATCCGCTCTGATTGCGCATTACGAACCATTCGCGCACACGCTGGGCAGCAAGGTGGTCGGATCGATTACCGCACCGCTCGTGCGCGAGCCGAACGCGAACGGAGAATCAGGCCTGGGAGACCTGGTGGCCGACGCGATGCTTGAAGCGGCGCGCACTCGTGTTCCTGGAGGAGCAGCGCTGGCGTTCTGGAACCCGGGCGGCATTCGCTCGGATCTGATCGGCACCAGCGGATCGCCGCCGCGCGACGTAACCTATGAGGAGGTGTTCGACGTCCTGCCGTTCGGCAATCAGCTCGTCGTCCGAACCATGACGGGAGACGCGTTGCTCCAGGTGCTCGAGCAGCAATTCGACAATCCTGATCAAGGCCGCAGGAAGATGCTTCAGGTTTCCTCTGGATTCACATATCGCTACGACGAGAAGCGCCCTGCGGGGCGACGCATCGATCCCGCCTCGGTCACGATCGATGGGCGCCCGCTCGTTCCGACCGCACGCTTTCGTGTGGCGACATCCGATTTCGTCTGGTCGGGCGGCGATGGATTTTCCGCCGCGACCATCGCCACCGACCCCGTTGGCGTTGCGGTCGACGTCGAGATCCTGCTCGACTACCTGCGCACACATGTTCCGGTTTCACCCGGCCCACTGAACCGCATCCAGCGCCAATCCGACTAGCCCGTTGTGCGGCCACGAGCGAGAATTTCGATCAAGGGCGGAGCCCTTGACTAATCCCAGAGTTCCCAGCGTTTGCCGGTGGTGAGACCACGGAGAACGTTGACACGAAGGTCACGGAGCAACTTTATGGCGTGTTTCTCCGTGTTCTCCGTGTTCGACGTACCTCCGTGGTTTGCTCCACTGAGGCGAACCTCGGTCTAGTTCAAGGGTTCGGGGCGCGCCCGGATTCTCTGACACACCCAGAGATTCCGGACCGAGGCGACGATGAGACGACGTGCACGCTCACGCAGCGCCGCGTCACGATCGTCAGTCGAGTAACGATTCTGTCAGGCCCCCGCGTTGCTCAACCCGGTGGGCATGAGAGTCCGTAAGCTTCGCAACTCGATCTGCTGGGTGGCAGCCCTGGTGATGTTGGCCTGGGTTCCCGCCAGCGCAGGTCCTTCCTCCTCGAGCGGCTCGGGCAGCGCGTCCAAATTGGACAACGCGCTGCGCGAGGCCTCGGAAGGGAAGGGCCGTGCTCCTTCACGCGTGCGCGTCATCATTCGTACGACTCCGGCGACGCGTTCCGCGGTCAAGCGTGCCCTCACGGCGCAGGGCTACGCGCTTCGTTACGAACATTCGCTGATTTCGGCCCTGACGATCCAGGTCCCGACGTCGGCGCTGTCCGGCATCACGCGGATGCCGGGTGTCCTGTCGATCTCGCTCGATGCCAACGTCAGCGGCACCGCAACGCCTTCGACCGGATCGACGCTCCGGAAGTCGATGGGCTTCACCGACGGTCTCGCCAACTACACCGGCGCCGGCGTTGGAGTTGCGGTGGTCGACTCCGGTATCGCACCGGTTGCAGATTTCGGTAACCGCATTAGGGCCTTTTACGACTTCACCAACGGTGGAGTCGCGACGTACCCGACCGACCCGTACGGGCATGGCACCCACGTCGCCGGTTTGATTGGCGGCTCCGGTGCGATGTCCTCCGGCGTCTATCGGGGTATCGCGTCCGGCGTGTCGCTCATCGGTCTGCGCGTGCTCAATCAGAACGGCAGCGGCTCTACCAGTGACGTGATCGCGGCGCTCCAGTTCGCCACGCTCAACAAGCAGACGCTGGGCATCGACATCATCAACCTGTCGCTCGGCCATCCGCCGCTGGAGCCGGCGGCGACCGATCCGCTGGTGGCAGCTGTCAACCAGGCGTCGATGGCCGGCATCATGGTCGTTGTCGCCGCGGGCAACATCGGCCTCAAGCCGCAGACCGGCCTGCCCGGCTACGGCGGCATCAGCTCGCCTGCCGACGCTCCGACGGCGATCACCGTTGGCGCGGTCAATACGGCCGGGACCTCCGTGCGTTCCGACGACTCGATCGCGCCATTCAGTTCGCGCGGTCCGACGTGGTATGAGAAGGCTGCCAAGCCGGACCTCGTCGCGGCTGCCGTTGATCTGGTGGCTCCGGTTCCAGCGACGGCGACGCTCGCCGTGACGTACCCGACGCGCAACATCCCGGCGCTCGGGGGCAACTACATGCGTCTCACCGGCACCAGCATGGCGGCAGCCGTCGTCAGCGGCACCGCCGCGGTCATGCTGCAGTTGAATCGCCTCGTCTATCCCTCCAACCCGGCGATGAAGCCGAACACGATGAAGGGGCTGCTGCAGTTTACCGCCACGCGCATGTTCGATCCGGTCAGCCTCGCGCCGTACGACCGTATGACGCAGGGCTCCGGTGAACTGAACGCGCTTGGTGCCGCCTATGTCGCTGCGTTGATCAATACGGCCGCCCCGGCGGGCAGCACGTGGATCCCGTACGACTTGACGCCGTTCAGCGCGACGTGGGGCCGGTCGGTGACGTGGGGCAACACCGAGATGTGGGGCGATGCGATTTACCGAAACCTCACAGGCTGGTCGCAGAACATCATCTGGGGCGACAACATCGTCTGGGGTGACAACATCGTCTGGGGCGACAACATCGTCTGGGGCGACAACATCATCTGGGGCGACAACATCGTCTGGGGTGACAACATCATCTGGGGCGACAACCTGATTTGGGGCGACAACATCATCTGGGGTGACAACCTGATTTGGGGCGACAACATCGTTTGGGGCGACTCGGGCCTCCTGACGGAAGATTCCAACGAGCCGGTTGTGTTCGTTGAATCTGGTGTCGCTGAGATGACGGCTTCCACTGATGGGGCGTATTTCACCGGTTCGATCGACGGGGCCTCTGCCGCCGCTTCGATCGATGGAGCGTATGCCGCCGGTTCGACCGACCTCAGTGGTTCCCCTGACGGCATGGTCCTCGATTCGAGTGACCCCGCCGCGATCATCAACTCATTCGACGGTGCAAACGCCACCGTCGTGCAGTAGGAGGATTCCGACATGGCCGCTACTCTGACGACGCTTCGGAAAACCGGTCACGCGCGGATCCGCCGCAAGTTGGTCTGGGCGGACTAGCGACGAGCCGACCGCGAATGGTAAAGGGCCAGGATGTGAAAACATCCTGGCCCTTCTGCGTTTATCAGCCTGTTGGCTGCGGCGCTGCGCACGAGTGGATGCGCCGCTCCTCTGACCGACCCTGTAGTTCGGACCGCGCTCAGTTTCTCTGACGATTCCAAATGTTCAGCGCGTCGGCGCCCATGACGTGACGCGCACATTGACGCAGTGCCGCGTCACGATCGTGATTCGACTGACGATTCTGTCAGGCCCCTGAGTTGCTCAACACGGTGAGCATGAGAAACTCTCTTCGATCGTCCGTCTGGTGGTGCCTGGCGCTTGCCGCCACGCTGCTGGCGTCGACGCCCGCAGCCGCCGACCAGTCGGGGTCGGGTGGGTCCGGTTCCGGCGCCACGCTCGACAAGGCACTTCGTGAGGCGACCGACGGCCATGGCAAGAAGCCGTCGCGTCTTCCGGTGATCATCCGAGTAGCTCCGTCACAGCGGGGCGCGCTCAAGACGGCGCTCGCGGCCAAAGGCTACGGCCTGAAGAACGAGCATCGCCTCATCTCCGCGCTCAGCTTCACGGTGCCGACGTCGGCGATTGTCGGGATCTCGCGCATGCCGGGTGTGCTGTCGATGTCACTCGACGCGAACCTCACCGGGACGGCGACACCGTCGACCGGATCGGTGCTGAAGCAGTCGAGCGGCTTTACGCCGCAGCTGAATCGCTACAACGGCTCCGGCGTGACGGTGGCGGTTGTCGATTCGGGGATTGCGCCGCTGCCTGACTTCGGGTCGCGGATTCGCGGGTTCTATGACTTCACGCAGGGCGGCGTCGCCACCGCGCCGTACGATACGTACGGGCATGGGACGCACATCGCCGGTCTCATTGCCGGATCGGGTGCGATGTCGGCAGGCGCATACAGCGGCATCGCGGCCGGTGCATCGCTTGTCGGCCTCAAGGTGCTTGACGGTCAGGGTAATGGACGCACGAGCGATGTGATTGCCGCGCTCGAGTTCGCGACGCTTAACAAGCAGACGCTGCGGATCGACGTCATCAACCTGTCGCTCGGTCACCTCCCGCTAGAACCGGCGGCGACCGATCCGCTGGTCGCGGCAGTCGAACACGCTTCGTCGGCTGGCATCGTCGTGGTCGTCGCCGCCGGCAACATTGGTATCAAGCCGTCTACGGGGCTGCCTGCGTACGGCGGCATCACATCACCCGGCGACGCGCCATCGGCGATCACCGTTGGCGCCGTCAATACCGCTGGAACGATCACGCGTGCCGATGACTCGGTGGGGGCCTACAGTTCCCGCGGCCCGACGTGGTACGAACGCCATGCGAAGCCGGACCTCGTTGCGCCTGGTCAGGATCTGGTTGCGCCCGTTCCGCTGACGTCGACGCTTGCCGAGAACTACCCAAGCCGCCGCATCACGACGCCGGGTGGCAATTACATGCGGTTGACGGGCACCAGCATGGCCGCGGGTATCGTCAGCGGCAGCGTGGCCGTGATGCTGCAGATCAACCGCAGTCAGTTCCCTGGCCGCCCGGCGATCAAGCCGAACACGGTCAAGGCGATGCTCGAGTTCACCGCAACGCGCATGACCGATCCGGTCACGCACGTCGCGTATGACCGCATGACGCAGGGCGCGGGCGAGTTGAACGGTGTCGGCGCCGGACTCGTTGCTGGCGCCATCGATACCGCCCTTCCAGTCGGAGCCACGTGGCTCACCAAAGACCTGACCCTATTCAGCCTCGCCTGGGGGAAGTCGGTGACGTGGGGCGACAGCGACATGTGGGGCGACGCGATCTATCGCAACCTCCCGGGCTGGTCGCAGAACATCGTCTGGGGCGACAACATCGTCTGGGGTGACAACATCGTCTGGGGCGACAACCTCGTGTGGGGCGACAACATCGTCTGGGGTGACAACATCGTCTGGGGCGACAACCTGGTGTGGGGCGACAACCTGGTGTGGGGCGACAACATCATCTGGGGCGACAATCTGGTGTGGGGCGACAACCTCGTGTGGGGCGACAACATCGTCTGGAGCACGAGCATCGTCGACACAGAGGACGACACCACGGTTGTGACCTACGACCCAATGGTCGTGACCAGTGACGAAGATTTCATGCTGCCGTATTAGGGAGGACTGCCATGAAGCGAATGATTACGCACGGGCGGGTCACTCCCGCAGCGATTCGCCGCAAAATAGTCTGGGAAGACTGACGGCGCGGGACCGAATGAGGGCCAGGATGCGACGCATCCTGGCCTTTTTTGCGTGCGCTCGCGTCCGGCTTTCGCGAGACCTCATGCTAAACTTGAGTGTTTCTACGGCGGATGTAGCTCAGGGGTAGAGCGCCTGACTGTGGCTCAGGAAGTCGCGGGTTCGAAACCCGTCATCCGCCCCACACGTCCCACCCTCAGACGATCTCGTTATCCGCAATTTCTGCGAGAGCGCCGTCCTGAATGCGGACGCGCAGCGGATGGATGTGTCCTGCGCCTTCGCCCTTGGCCTCGTACATCAGTTTGTCGGCGCGCTCCAGCATTTCATGCGCGAGCTCGCGAGCGATGTGACGACGATCGGCTACGGTTCCGAGCAGCAGGCAGACGACGCCGACGTCGACGCGGACCGGTTTGTTGGCCAGTCGCACGTCCTCGCCGATCCAGTCGAAGCGTTCCACCGCTTCGCGAAAGCGTTCGGCGATCACCCACGCGTCGGCGTCCTGATCGAGATCGGGAATGAGGAAGCAGAACTCGTCGCCGCCAAAACGCGCGTGCAGTTCCTGACCGGTGCGCAAGTCCGGTGTCTCCTGCGCGATCAGGTCGTCGGAGCGGATCTGCTCGCGCAGCAGTCGCGCCACCCGATCGATGATGCGGTCGCCGAGCGGGTGACCGAGGGTGTCGTTGTACCACTTGAACGAGGTGATATCGACCAGACCAACCGCGCACCAGCGGCCTCGCTGTTCGAGCGCGAGAAAGGCCTCGAGCTGCTCGATGAAGCGGCGAAAGTTCATCAGCCGCGTCTTCGGGTCGCGATGCACGCGGTCGGTCAGGTCGGCGACCAGATCCTCGAAGTAGCGCGCGATGCTGCTGACGGTGGCGTCGCGCGCCAGCAGCTCCTCGCGCATGCGGTTCATACGCTCACTGAAGCCTGCCGAGACTGCCTGGATCGCGTCCTGTTTCGACTGCTGCCACAGGCGCTCGTGTTGCTGGAAGACGCCGTCGATCGCGTCGAGCAGCGCTTGTTCTTGAGGGGCGGGCAAATGCAGACGGTCGTGAATCCACCGGTGGAGCTCCGACCGGGTGCCCGGAAGTGCCACGTCTTCCATTGCCGTAGGCCGCCGCATTCGCATCGTCATACGGTCAGCGCGCCAGCCTTGGATCAAAGGATGTGCCGCGCGTCTGGGTACGGAGGTGGGCGGGAGGCACGTAGTGCCGCAGGGTCATACAATGACTGAGCCATGAATCACCCGGAAGTCCTCCGCCCAGCCGATCACGCCGAATGGCGTCAGGATCGGATGGGAAAAAGCACGATCTTCGAGTCTGCACGGCTGCTTGTTGGAATAAACGCGTTTGGAGCAGGACAACAACACGCCCTGCATTCGCATGCCGGAATGGACAAGGTGTACCATGTTCTGGAAGGATCCGGCCTGTTCCTGTTGCAGGACCGTGAACTTCCCATGCGTGCCGGCGACCTTCTCGTTGCGCCCGAGGGAGTTCCACACGGCATACGAAATAACAGTGCCGACCGGTTGCTGGTCCTTGCCATCCTTGCACCGTCGCCAGCTGGATCCAGATAACTCATCCGGACGGAGCGACCACAACCGATACAGTCGCGATGGCAATTCAAAACTCTGCCTTCGCTCCGCCGTCGGCGGGCTTCCACCCTCCACGTTTCGCCTCAAGGGCCGGAGAAGGGCTCATCGGTCCGCTCCTCTTTGACACTGGCGTACGCGCCCTTTGTCGGTGACAATTCTCCGCACCCCAAACATTCACTCGGGAGGAGACCATGCACCGATTCTCGCGTCCGATCAGCGTTGCTGCGTTTGCCACACTGGTCGGAGTCCTCGCGTTCCAGACATCGTCGTCCGCGAACAACTCGTGGGGCGGCTATCACTGGGCGCGCACAAGCAACCCGTTCACGATCAAATTGGGAGACAACGTGGGCGGGGAATGGGATACGTATCTGGGCATCGCCTCATCGGATTGGAGTCAGTCGAACGTTCTCGACACCGTTATCGTCCCGGGAGGGACGAGGCCGAAGACATGTAAGCCGACAACCGGCCAGGTCGAGGTCTGCAACGCGACGTACGGATTCAATGGGTGGTTGGGCGTCGCTCAGATCTGGATCAACGGCTCACATATCACCCAAGGCATAGTGAAGTTGAACGACTCCTACTTCAACACGTCCACCTACAACGCGTGGTATTGGCGGCAGCTCGTGGCGTGCCAGGAGATCGGGCACACGTTTGGCCTGGCTCACCAGGACGAAACATTCGGCAACGGCAATCTGGGCACGTGCATGGACTACACCAACAACCCGCTCGGCCCGCCGGCGAACACCGATCCGAACCAGCACGATTACGACGAACTGGCCACCATTTACCAGCACACCGATTCGTTCACGACGATTGGTGCCACCACGCCGTCCGCGGCGCCGATGGTCCTAGACAATCCATCCGAGTGGGGACGCCTGATGAAGACGACCCGTGGCGGCAAGACGCAGGTGTTCGAACGTGACTTCGGGAACGGTCAGACGATCGTGACGTTCGTGATCTGGGCGTAACGCTTTCCGCAGCAGACGGCACTGCCCACGCTTTTGCGTTTCGAGTAGGCGTACGGATGCGTGTCCACTCCCCGGTGCATGCCACTGAACGCGTCCGTACGTTTCATTGACTGCTTTTCGGAGTCGGCGGCAACCTCGGCGGTAGCCTGCAAAGTTCCAACAATCGCCTGATGGTCGCCAAAGGGCGGGACAAACTCCCAACTCCCACGCTGTTGGTGGGAGTTGGAAGTTCGATGAAGGAGCAGTCGGCGCTATCGGTTTGTCGCTCCGGAGCAATTCGCCGAGATCATCCGTACAGACGTGACGCGCACGCGCGGCGTAGCGGTCTCGATCGATTCACCTGTGCCGACCGTCGATGATGTCGAAGAAGTGCGGGCCGAGCGTCGCGTATTCGTACGCGGTTCGGGCAGCAGCATTCCCGTTACTTCGACCTGCTGACCCACGTGACCCTCAAGGGCCGATCCCTGCAGCATGTACGACGTGGCGGTCAAGCCTGCGCCAGTCGAACTGGTGCTCGGTGCACTCGTCGCACCTGCTGTCGTGCGGCCCGTTGCCCCTGCGCTCGGTGCACCCGTTGCACCTGGTGTGGTGCGACCGGTTGCACCGGTCGAAGACGGGCCGGTCGGGCTCGATGGGAAACTGCTCGTGCCGCCGCTGCTCACCGACGCGTTGTTCAGCATGAATGACGCGGTGCCGGTAGAACTCGCACCGGTGCGCGCAGTCGGCGACGTCCCGCGCGTCGCGTTCGAGGACGATGTGGTCGCGCCGCTGGTGCCGGTCACGCCGCCCTGCTCACTCGAGCTCAGACAGCCGGTGAGTGTGATCGTCTCCTGAGTGTTGGCGGCCGCATCGGTGGTCCGCGTCGATGTCTGCGCGCGACGATCAGCGGTACTGGGGCGCGCCGTCGAGGTCGGATTGGAAGTCGCGCCGCCGGTGGTCGTGCCCGTGGTGGATCCGCGGCGATCCGTTGCGCCGCCTTGTGGCGACGAGGTGCCGGGTGACGTCGTCTGTGATCCGCCCTGCGTAGTCGAGCTCTGCGCGGCGAGCATGCCCGTGCATGCGAAGACGATTGCCATCGCGGCAGGTAATCCTGCTCTCTTCATGGTTCCTCCTGGTTCACGTTGCACGTGTGCGACGTGAGCGAAGCAACTGCGACGCCACGCGACGCGGAAGGATGGCAGGCGTGGGTACAATGAGGTCGAGCTCAGGTCATACGCGCCCGTAGCTCAGTTGGATAGAGCATCGGCCTTCTAAGCCGAGGGTCACAGGTTCGAGTCCTGTCGGGCGCGCCACTTACGATGCTCGGTGGGCGGCCATCGCCGGTCTCGACGAGCTCGACACAATTCCCGAGCGAGACCTCTTGGCGCGGTATCCGTACGCCCCTGCGACGCATGCGGAACTGCATGCGTCACTGGGACATATCGACCACGCGCGCCAGTTTCTGGATCAGGCTCTCGAGCAAAAGGTCTCGCCGGCAGAGCGTGCACGATTACACAGAAAGCGTCTGGCGTTGGGTGACGCGTAATTCAACCGGATGGTCGCACAGGTTCATCAGCGGACGCCATTCTCGGAACGTTCTCGATGACGATCGCACCGGCCCTTGCACCACTCAACCGACTGGCAGGCAGCTGGACGATCGACCTCACCCATCCGGCGCTCCCCGGCGTCGTCGTGCGCGGCACTGCGGTTGTCGAATGGCTGGAGGGTGAACGCTTTCTGATTCATCGGGCGCGGATTGACCATCCGGATTTTCCGGACTCGATCTCGATCATCGGGATCATCGGGCGCGATCGGGACGAGAATCCGTTGGAGCTCCATCCGACAGACGGCACGGAGTCCCCGTTACGTATGCACTACTTCGATTCGCGGGGTGTCTTCCGCGTCTACGAGGTGCGCATGGATGATGAGGGCTGGCGGGTCTGGCGGGACGCGGCCGGGTTCTCGCAGCGGTTTACCGGTACTTTCGCCGATGGCGATGAGACTATCGAGGGCCGCTGGCAGCTCTGTGAGGACAACATGAACTGGAACGATGATCTGCAGATTACCTATCGGCGCCGCAAGTGAATGTACGCGACAGGGCCGGCCAGAGGCACCGGCGTCCGCGTGCTCTATCAGGCCCTGAAGGCGCGCCGGGTGGCTGACTTCACCCAGGAGCCCACCGCGCATCGTTCTACGGCCCGGACAGGGGCGGACGCGACTCGTGCTCGGCAACGCGATCCGCACCCTGCAGCAGGAGAGTCGCTCAGGAGCCGAGGACGCGACACGCCCTCAAGCTGCAACGAATGCTGATATCAGAGTCACGGCTACGATGAGCGCGTAAACGACAGTGGCGGTGTACACGCCCCGCATCTGACTTTGCTCGTCCCAATCGCCTCTCGCCATCACCCACGCAAACAACGGCAGCACGAGGATACCGTGCATCAGGACGCCGTGAACCGGTTTCAGCCATCCGCCCATCGCATATGCGTCCTGCGGATCGCCGCCGAACACGAGTCGCATCCCGGTAGCGATCATCACAGCGCCGGCAACCTGCGCGCCGACCAGCGCGGTGAATCCGGCTCGAATCGCGAGACCAAGTGGTGGCGGCAACGCCCCACCATAACGGAACACTGCGACGGTCAGCGTGATGATGATCGCGACGAGCGTCAAACCACCGAGCGCGAGCGTCTGCGCGACCGCAGCGTCAAAGGGCGTTTCAATGTTGAAATGCGACGGAACACCGCGCCAGGTTTGGAGCGACACCAGGAACGTTTCGAGCACGCACGCCGCGGTGAACACGGCGAGAACAAGCGCTCGGGAGCGACTCTTCAGAGGCAGAAACGAAACGATCAGCGTCACGTTGACCAAGGTCAAACCGAACGAGAGCCCGAACGTGGCGGGCTTGCGCAGTGACAACGGTCCTTCCCACGTGCTGCCGCTCGCCAGAAGTATGACAAGGTGTATGAAGCCGCCGAGGATCAGCAGGCCACCGGTCCAAGACGCAGCACGCTCGATAGCCCTCATGTCTCAGATCCGTCCTCGCGCGCTGGTGAATGCGCGCGGCGCGACCGAAGTGGGCAACGCCAGTCCGACCGCGATAATCCAGACAAACCCTGGAAAGCGAGTCAACGGTACCAGGGGAAGCGCGCCGGAGACCATCATGTACAGCCAGCTCAACTCGCCGCAGGTCGCGATTGCGATCCCCAGCACGACGATCCATTTCGGCATGAGTCTCATGAACGCGGCCGGAATGGTGACGCCTGCGACAAGCAGCCCGAATGGCACCGAGAAACCCGCCCCGCCAAAACCCTGCGTCAGCCAGTAGAGCGCCAGCAGCGCCGGGCTGTGGTCGGCGATGCCCGGTTGCGCCATAACCCACAGCGCGATCGAGGCGGCCATCATCATTACGGTCGTGGTGAGCCCGCCGAAGAGGGCGATGAAGACGCCAGCGGCGCGCGAGCCGAGAAACTGCAAGCGACTCACGATTGACGCGGTGAAGATCCCAAGCGGGATCGCCGCTCCGAACTGCAGAAACGCACAAACGCGGACCGCCATTGGCCGTGCCTGGAAGAACGCCGCAATCGTCGCAGGTGATTCCCACGGACCCGGGTAATGGGGTTGACCGCCAAACACGGTCACCGGATACAAGCCGGCGAGGAACAACACGACGTAAGTAATCGCCATCAGCCACAGCGGGGGGCTGGGGTGGCGAGACGCAGGAGTAGTCGTCGATGGAATTTCTTCATTGCGTGAATCGTTCATATAATGAATGATTGTCTAGTGATATCATTTTGTCAACGTGAGCCAATTGCCTTCGTCGGCGATCAACAAGACGTCGTCAACGCGCCGCGCCGCTTCACCGGCCTTCCTCCTGGCGCAGATTGGGGCCCATGCCGCTGCGAAATTCGCCGAGCGCCTGAGCGCCATCAACCTGTCACCTCCGCACGCCGGCATTCTGCGCGTGGTGCACACCTCGGGCGGGATCAGCCAGCAATCACTCGCGGAACACCTCCGCATCCTGCCCAGCCGACTCGTCGTGCTGATCGACGAGCTCGAAGAGCACGGCATGGTTGAGCGCCGCGCGGAGCCGGCCGACCGGCGCAGCTATGCACTGCACCTCACGAAAACAGGACGCGACATGATGAAAGCGATCGGCCGCATCGGGCGCGAGCACCAGGACGCGCTCCTCGGGGCGCTCAGCGCGCAGGAGCGAGATCTGCTCGCATCGCTTCTCGTTCGAGTTGCCGATCAGCAGGGATTGAGCCCGGGTGTTCATCCCGGTTTTGCGAGACTGCGCGCTCATCGGCGGCCGACGAGAACGTCCGGCGCCACTGAACCCGAAACGTAACCGCGCGTTCTGCGATCAAGGCGCGCCTCCGGTGTACGCTGACAACTTTTGGTCCAGCGGAGGCTGCGTCATGCACCTGACCCGGGTCTTCCTCGATCAGCTCGAACGCGAAGCGGTGCGCTCGCGTTGCGCCGCGGTGATTCCGAGATTGGCATGATGGCGCAGTGACTCCGCACGGCCACCCTCAGGCCGCCGCCTTCTTGACGAGCGCACGAATCTTGGCTTCCGTCGCGTCGTCCAGCGAGGTGAGGGTCCACGCGATCGGGTGCATGTGGGCGCCTTCCTCGCGAGCGGGGTTCACGACTTCGCCGAAGCCGAATGCGATGAAGTCCTTGTCCGGTTTGATGTAGCAGATGTCCTTGCCGTCCTTCACGTAGAACGGAAGTCCCCAGCGCACGATCGGTTCGAGCGATGGTGCGCTCTCGCGGATGATGCGGTGCAGGCGTTCTCCAATGTCCCGATACTGTGCGGGCGCATCGCCGAGCTTGGCGAGGACGGCCGCGTCGCCCTTCTTCGTGAACATGTGTCAGGCCTCTTTCCTTTGCTTACCAGTACTTTTCGGCCGGTCGGATCTCCACGGCGCCGCCCAGGCGGGCCGCGGGGATGCGCGCCGCCAGCGCGATCGCGGCTTCGATGTTTTCGGCTTCGTACACAAAGTATCCGCCCGCGCCTTCGGCCAGAAAGGTCCCGTTCTTGACCTCCGTTTTTCCGTCGCGCACCTGCACGGTTCTCGCGGCGTGCGGGAGTCCCAGCGGAAGCCCCGCAGCGACGCCCTTGGTGTTATTGAGTTCGGCGTAGTCGGCGTAAATGGCCTTCTGTTCCGTCTCCGACAACGCCTGCCAGCGATCCGAACCGGGCAGGGGTGTCGACCCCTGATAGATCATCAGCACAAATTGCATCTTTGCCCTCCGTTCTGTCACATCATCGCTGTTTCGTCCGTCATTACCAGGACGGACGGCAACGAAGGAATGTGACCGATGCCCAGCCCTGAATGGCTCGCCGCGCAGTTCGAACAGCACCGGGCGCACTTGCGGGCGGTCGCGTATCGGATGCTCGGGTCGGCGAGCGAGGCAGACGATGCGGTCCAGGAAGGCTGGATTCGACTCGGCCGGACCGATGTCACCGACGTCCAGAACCTGCGCGCGTGGCTGACGACCGTTGTCGCGCGTGTGTGCCTGGATATGTTGCGGACGCGGACATCGCGGCGGGAGGATCCCCTGGACTCGCACGTACCGGATCCCGTGATCACCAGCGCCGACCAAAGTCCGGAGGCCGATGCGGTGCTCGCGGACTCGGTGGGACTCGCCCTGCTCGTGGTCCTCGAGAGGCTGGAGCCCGCAGAACGACTGGCCTTCGTCCTCCACGATGTGTTTGGGATGACCTTCGAGGAGATCGCACCCGTCGTGGATCGCTCCGTCGTCGCCACGCGCCAGCTCGCGAGCCGTGCGCGCCGAAGGGTCCAGGGCGAGGCGCCGACACCGGACACGGATTTGCGGGCGCAGCGCCGCGTCGTCGACGCATTTCTCGCCGCCGCACAGGCCGGGGACTTTGAAGGATTGGTAGCGGTCCTCGATCCGCACATCGTGTTGCGGGCTGACGCCGGGGCGCTGAAGGGCATGTCGCGGGTCGTACGTGGGGCTCAGGCCGTCGCTGGACAAGCTGCGGCGTTCTCGAAGATGGCGTTGTCGAATCAGGTGGTGCTGGTGAATGGCAACATCGGCCTCGTGTGCCGCCTTCCCGACGCGCGCCTGTTCTCCGTGATCGGCTTCACCATCGCGGACGGCAGAGTCGTCGAGATGGACATCCTCGCGGATCCAGACCGGCTTAGTCGGCTCGATCTGTCGGCCGTCGAGGGCTGAAAGGATCGGCGAGCTCGTGAAGAAAGCAGTGACCTGAGGGTGTCGCGTCGGTTCAGGCGATGCGGCGCGAGCGGCGAAGAGCCAACGCACCAAGCGCCATGCCGATCAGCCCCAGCACTAAGGCACCGGCGCCGCCGACGACACCGTTGCCGCTGCCGGGACCTCCCTCGGCGAGCGCCAGTACCAGGGCGCCATTGACCGCCGCGACCGGACCCGCCACAAGGGCCACGGCGGCACCGCGTCGTCCGCCGTTGCCGATACGGAGGACCGAGCGAACCAGAGCCACCCCGCCAACGAGCACTCCAACCAGCGCCAACGCGCCAGCCGCCGTGGCCCAGACTCGTCGGGACGTGAGGCCGTAAACGGTGTTGGTGGCTGGCTCGGAAACGCCCGCGGCCACCAGGGCCGAATGCACAAGTCCCGCGAACAAAGCGGCTGCAGCTACGCCGGCGAAAACAAGAACGAAGATTCGTTTCATGGGCTTTTCTTCCTATCTCCAACGGTGAGACGGGAGAGGCCTTCGAAATGTGACAGTAAGCTACTGGTTTGTGTTGGGCGGTTGGTACAGCTGAACGAGATTGCCGCACGTGTCAGCACACACAGCGATCTTTACCGGTCCGGCCTGCGTCGGCTTCTGAGTGAACGTGACGCCATGTGTCTTCAGGCGGTCGAATTCCTTCTGGAGGTCGTCGACTTCGAACGCGCAGATCGGGATCCCCTGGCGGAACATGGCCTCCTGAAAGGCCTTGCCTGCAGGGTTGGCGTTCGGCTCGAGCGACAGTTCGAGATCGTCGCGCCCTTCACGTGAGACCACGGTCAGCCAGCGGAACTCGCCGACCGGAATATCGTGCTTCTTCTCGAAGCCGAATACACCGGTGTAGAACTTGAGTGCCTTCGCCTGATCATCAACCATGATGCTGGTGAGTTTGATGCGCATGGTCAGACTGTGACGGCAGCGCGACTGGATTGCTTTCGAAAATTGCGAAAGCGGCACCCATCAGTGTGAGGCAGCCCGGCGTCAAATGAACCGGCAGCACACCGGGTACTGTCACGAGCGGCCGGATCTGGCGACGGTACAGGGAAGGCGCCACGCCGACGCGATGCGCGAACAACGTCAACGTTCTCCGTGGTCTCAACACCGGCGAACTCTGGGATTAATATGACAGCCCCATCACCACACACTATTGGGCGCGGCTGCCGCGTTCATTCTCAAACTCCGGCGAGCCCTTCCAAGGTTTCGACGGAACCTGATCATCGCCAGCGCGAGTGTAGCCATCGCTGCATTGGCCTCAACGATCTCGCCCGCTCTCTGACTCCTTTCTTCCGAAGACAAACAAAAGCACGGTCAACACACCGTTGGCGACGAGCGGTGCGCCAGCCTGAGGCAAGTCTTGCGCGCCCGTCGCCAGCAGGTATGCGAACACGGCCACGTGTCCAACGGTGAGGATGAAGATCGTTTGGACCAGCGCACTGCTCGCGTCGCGGTCTCTGGCCGCCATGAACGCGACGTAGGCGAAGGTCAGCGTGTACTGGCCGTAGAGAAGCGTGAGATTGGCATCGGGAAGCGTGCTGTGCGTGATTTGCTCGAATATGGCTGGCGCAAACACGAACACGATGCCAAACAACGATAAGTATGCTGCAGTGACGTACAACGTGACCTGCAGCTTCTTCGTCATCGACGTGATGCACTCACGCCTTGAGCAGATCGCTGAATCGCTGCAGGTAGAGCGGCCAGCCACCGTCGCCGCCAACGGCGTCCCGCTCTGACTGCCAACCCTCGCCATGGCGCTCGAGATACCGGTGTTCGAGTTCGACGCGTGTCCGTTCGGGCGTCTCGGCGATGAAGCGGATCTCGACTTCGCTGGTTCTCTCCGGATTGGTCTCGATCTGCCACTGAGGGCTGATATCCCAACTGATCACGACTCGCTTCGGCGGCTCGTAGACGAGGACGCGCGCCCACCGGCATTCGCTGCCATCGACGCCGCGGTCATAGACATGGCCGCCGACGCGCGGCTCGAACACCGTCTCGGCGATGTCGACGCCGAGCAAGTTGTGCTCGCGTGGTTTGATGCGATCGAATTCGCTGGTGAACGTTCGGAATGCCCGTTCGACGGGTGCGTGCACCACGACCTGCAGGTGCACGCTGGCCTCCGTGTCCTGGACCGCTTTGATCATGTGCAACCTCACTTTTCAACGCTTCTTCTTCGCGCCTGCTTCCACGTGACGTTTGAAGGCGGCAAGCGCCTCGCTCCAGAACTGCTCGAAGTACTTCCTCAAGGAGGCAAGTGCCTCGGGGTTGACGGCGTACACGCGCCGTGCCCCCTCGGCGCGGTCGGTGACGAGGTGTGCGTGCTTCAAGACGCGCAGGTGTTGTGACACCGCGGGGCGGCTGACGTGAAACTCACGCGCGAGCTCGCCGACGGGGAGCGGCCCTTCCTTCACGAGCCGCGCGAGAATGGCCCGACGAGTCGCGTCGCCAAGCGCATCGAGCTGGATCGAATGGTTAGTAACCACTAACGGTAAGCATATACTTACCGAACGTGGCGGTCAACGGCCGCCGTTCAGCGCCAGCTGCCGCTCGGCGTTCCTTGGGCCCGGCAAGGTGGTGAGATGGATATCCCGGCGGGATTCCGACCGGCTCAGTCGGCTCCATGTGCCGGCCGTCGAGTCCTGAACCATCGGCCGCAGGTCACACTTCCGCCGGTCGTTCCGTCATGGTAGTGAGGAGGTCGAATTTTACGAGCCTGGAACAAATCGGTTCGACGTGGCGTCGCGTAGCATCGAAATACCCGCACTCAGGGTTGATAACGACGGGAGCATACCGACGAATTGACGGAGAAAGTGCTGATCGTGGGCGCCGGGCCGACCGGCCTGGTGTTGGCGCTCTGGCTGACACGATTGGGCGTGCCGGTTCGGATCATCGACAAGATCGCGGAGCCAGGGACAACCTCGCGCGCCCTCGCCGTACAGGCTCGCACGCTCGAGTTCTATCGCCAGATTGGTTTAGCCGACGCGGTCGTTGCGCGCGGCCACCACGTATCGGCAGCGCACATGTGGGTCGCAGGTCGTCACGTGGCGCGCGCCGTGTTCGGCGACATGGGTGCCGGGATCAGTCCGTTTGCGTACGCATTCATCTTCACGCAGGATGAGCATGAGCGGCTGCTGATCGATACATTGCGTGCCGCCGGTGTGACCGTTGAACGCCAGACCGAGCTAACCCGCTTCGAGGAACGCGGCGAAGGCATCATCGCGTCGTTGAAGCGTCCCGATGGTCGCATCGAGAACTGCGAGGCCGCGTTTATTGCCGGTTGCGACGGCGCGCATTCACGGGTGCGCGAGAACCTGTCGATCGGTTTCCCTGGCGGCACCTACGAGCATCTCTTCTACGTCGCCGATGTTGAGGCGCGCGGCGTGGTGATGAACGGCGATATCCACGTGGCCCTCGACCGGACCGACTTTCTCGCTGTCTTCCCTCTCCAGGGTGGCCAGCGCGCGCGGCTGGTGGGCACGGTGCGCGACGAGATGAGCCAGGCGCGCGACGATCTGACCTGGGACGATGTCTCCACGCGCGTGATCGAATGGATGCGGATCGACATCGATGCCGTGAACTGGTTCTCGACCTATCACGTGCATCATCGCGTGGCCGAGCAATTTCGGCGCGGACGCGCATTCCTCTTGGGCGACGCAGCGCATATACACAGTCCCGTCGGCGGTCAAGGCATGAACACCGGGATTGGGGACGCCGTGAACCTGGCGTGGAAACTCGCTGCAGTTCTTCATGGGCGCGCCGACGCGCACGTCCTCGAGACGTACGAGGCGGAGCGAATCGCTTTTGCCCGGCGGCTGGTGGCGACGACCGATCAGGCGTTTACCGGCATCACGAGCTCCTCGAGAACGGCGCGCATGCTGCGCCTGCAGGTCGTGCCGGTTGTTTTGCCGGCACTCCTCAAATCAAGAGCGTTCCGGCGGGTTGCCTTTCGGACGATCTCGCAGACGGCGATCGACTATCGCAGCAGCGCCTTGAGCGAAGGTGACGCGGGCCGAATCCATGGTGGCGACCGATTGCCGTGGGTGCGGCTCGATCGGGACGGACAGGACGCGGAAGACAACTTCGCCCCGCTGACCTCTCTCACCTGGCAGGTACACGTGTACGGGGTTGCGGCGCCCGAGGTTCGTGCCGTATGCGCGGCGCGCGATCTCCCGTTCCACGAATTCAGGTGGGCGTCCGCGATGAAACACGCCGGACTCCATCGAAACGCGCTGTACCTGGTTCGACCTGACGGCTACGTGGGGCTCGTGGCGCCAGACCAGTCCGCAACCGTGCTGGCGTCGTATCTCGACGCGCGCGCTCTCAGATAAGGGTGTAATCGAAGGCACCGGTTGGTCGTCGACGAAGTGGGATATCTCTGATAACCTTGGCTTCGTACCTAGCGGGGTTCACCGGTCTATCCAACGAGCCCCTACCTGCGATTTCGATCTCGCCGAAACCGTGGACGTAGGCATGTGCGAGCACCCAAGAGGTGTGTCATGCCGCAATTGATCCAGGGCCTCGGCACCGTCATTTACCCCGTCGCCAACAATCTCGATGACGCGAAGCGCTGGTACACACAGGCGTTTGGTCGGCCGCCGTACTTCGACGAGCCGTTCTATGTCGGCTTCAACATCGCGGGCTACGAGCTCGGGCTCGATCCGGATCCCTCGCACGCGACGTCAGGCGCGGCGGGACCGCTGGCGTACTGGCGCGTTGCCGATATCGACGCGGCCGTTCGGCATTTCGTCACTGCCGGCGCGACGGTGATCGCGCCCGTGCTCGACGTCGGCGGCGACATCAGGGTGGCAACGGTTGCTGATCCCTTCGGCAACGCGATCGGACTCGTCCAGAACCCGCACTTTGCATTGCCGGCATAACCCGCGCCGCCGCGTTGACGAAGGCCTTCGCTGACAATGACGAAGGCCTTCGTGTTAAGTACTGACTCGCTGGGCTGAACGATTCCTTGTAAGGCGCTCGTCGACAAAGGTGACGATCTCGTCCAGCGTGTCGGATTGGAGTCCGTGTTGACCGGCGATCCGCCGAACCAGACAGTCCACACGCTCGATGTGCTCGGATCCACCAAACAGCGCCCGCGCCGCCGATGAGGGTTTGCCCAGCCCCTCTGCTGCCTTCGCGTACTTTTCAAAGGGAACCATGTCGTCATCGTCAGCGCCGAGGGATTTACACAGCTTGGTGACCCAGTTGTACACCTCGCGCGACTTGTCGGCGTCGGCGTGGACTGCATCCTTGATCGGGATCATCTCGTCGCGCCGGATACAGCGATAATTGCCCGCCATCAACATCGGCCATTTGGCCAAGGGCACAAACAGCGAATCGTGAACCTTGAGCTTGACGGGGATCTCGATGGCGCCGTCACCTGGGTCGAATCGTGCCGCTTCAATGTCGGTCTCGAGGTTTCGCAGCAGCGTCGTCGCCTCCGATCCGTCGAAGCGCGCCGCTTTGAAGTTGGTCGGCAATCCCACGTGGAGCACGTTCTTGGGCTGATCGGGCGGACGGAACGCCTGCGGATCGGGGCTGGCGAGCGTCACGAGAGCTGAATCGAAGTTCTTCCAGACGCCGGGATCCGCGTAGCAGGCCTCGAGCGGTTCGGTCGCGAGTCCGGGGATGCGCTTCAGGTACGGCAACGGCGGCATGTTCATGATGGCCAGACACGGCTTGCGCGATCGCGCGACCCGGTCCGTCAATTCGCGAACTCCGCGCGAGCCGTACTGGGCTTCCTGCATGCCAAGCACGATCAAATTGAAGGCGCCTGGATCAACGTCATCAGGCGTGACCGCGGACAGTACGCCGTGCAGATCCTTCGACGCGATATCGAGCGGCCCACGCCCTTTGATCGGGAACCGGACGATAGTTCCCTCGCGATTGATCAAATCAGCGGTGGGCTTCGTGCAGACCATCGACACGCGGTGGCCGGCCATCAACAGCTTGGTCGCGAACAGCGACCCGTACGAGGCGCCGAGAATCAGTACGTCGTATGCCACAGTTCGACCTCAGATCGCGCCTTGTTGACGTGCCGCCTGAATGTCGTCGTCAGTCAGCCCGACGAGCGTGCGGAGCACTTCTTCGGTGTGTTCTCCGTACAGCGGCGAGCGGCACACTTCCGTCGGTGAATCCGATAGCTTGATCGGGTTGCCCACGGTCAGATACTTGCCGCGCTTGGGATGGTCGACTTCGACGACGGTTCCGGTCTTGCGAAGGGAGGGTTCCGCGGCGAGCTCCTTCATCGAGAGAATCGGACCGCATGGAACGTTCAACGGGTTGAGCGTCGCCATGACCTCCATCTTGCTCATCGTCATCGTCCACTTCTCGATTTCAGCGAACACGTGAGCCAGTCTGGGAAGACGCGCATCCGGTGTGTTGAAGTTCGCGTCGTCGAGCCAATCGGCATGGCCGATCACTTTAGCCAGCGTTGGAAAGGCTTGCGCCTGTGCGATGACGTAGATGTACGCGTCAGGATCGGTTTCCCAACCCTTGCACTTGACGATCCAGCCCGGGTGGCCGCCTCCTGAGGCGTTGCCGGCCCGGGGGACGGCCTCGCCGAATTTTCCGTTGGGATATTGCGGATACTCCTTGAGAGGACCATGGGCCAGCCGCTGCTGGTCGCGCAACTTCACGCGACAGAGGTTCAGGACGGCATCCTGCATCGCGCAGGTGACTCGCTGACCGCGGCCCGTTTTCTCGCGCTGGAAGAGCGCCGCCAGGATGCCCGCGACAAGGTGGATGCCGGTACCGGAATCGCCGATCTGGGCGCCGGTCACCAGAGGAACGCGATCGATCTCGCCGGTCGTCGACGCCGAGCCGCCAGTGCACTGCGCGACGTTTTCATAAACCTTGCAGTCCTCGAACGGGCCGGGCCCGAATCCTTTGACCGACGCATAGATCATGCGCGGATTGATCTGCTGGATCTTCTCCCACGGAAAGCCCATGCGATCGATGGCGCCCGGCGCGAAGTTTTCGACCATCACGTCGCACTGTTCGATGAGCTTGGTGAAGATCTTCTTGCCGGCTTCGGTTTTTGGATTCAACGTGATGGCGCGCTTGTTCCCGTTCAGCATCGTGAAATAGAGGCTGTCGACCCCGGGAACGTCGCGCAGCTGGCTGCGCGTCGGGTCGCCCTCGCCGGGTCGCTCGACCTTGATGACGTCGGCGCCGAACCACGCCAGAATCTGTGTGCACGTTGGTCCTGACTGCACATGCGTCATATCCAGGACTCGAACGCCGTCGAGGGCTTTGCCCATCAGTGCCTCTTTTCCTTTCAGAATGTTGACGACGAAACGAGGATTTTATCAGGTCAAGTCCCCTGGGCGGCCACCAGGCATGGCCGAAAGTCGGGACCCGCATCGGAAAGGAAGTGGCGGATGAAGGCGTCGACCGAAAGAGACTGGCGCGATGAGACTCTGGCCCGGATACGGGCACTGATCATGGAGGCCGACTCCGAGATGATCGAGGAGCGGAAATGGAGGAAGCCGTCGAACAGGATGGCGGGAGTGCCCGTCTGGTCGCATAACGGGATCGTGTGCACCGGCGAGACGTACGCGAAGGTCGTGAAGCTCACGTTCGCCAGAGGCGCGAGCATCCCAGACCCGGCGCGCCTCTTCAACGCCAGCCTCGAGGGCAACACGCGACGGGCGATCGACATCCGTGAAGGAGAGAAGATCGACGCGGGCGCGTTCAAGGCACTGGTGAAGGCGGCCGTGGCCTTGAACGGCCCGGCGAAGAAACGATAAGTCGCTAGAGGGGTTCAGGTGTTCGATCAGATCTCGTTTTCTCATTCGCCGTGAGATTCAGCTTGAGGATCGGTAGACCTTCTGCTCACACGTGAATCGATTGATCGAGGGCCTTCGCTGTTCCGTGGCAACGAAGGGAAGTTTGAAATGGACGAGCGGGGAACACGGCCGCGGCAGCGCGCGGGGTAAGCACGGTGTCGGGCGACGGCGTATTCGCGGGCGGTGGTGAATTGCTCGTTAGGAAAAATACACCAACCTGATCTGGTGTATCTAGCGCGAGCAGTGCCCCGACTGTCAGATTCTGTTAGGTTGGATGGCCTTTCGCGCTTGAGACCGCTGACCCTAGCGCGTCGCTTGCGTTAGATAAGTCGCGGGCTCAATGCTCAAACATCAGCTGCTCGATACCAGCCGCGGACGTATCGTCACACTCCTTCAAAGAGGCGGTTTGACGGCCGATGAAATCGCGGCGCAACTCGCCCTCACTCCCAACGCCGTTCGAGCGCAGCTCACGGCAATGCAACGCGATGGCGTCGTTGAGCGGACAGGACGTCGTCCGGGCACCACGCGACCGTCGAGCGTCTTCGAGCTTACTGCCGAAGTGGAGCAACTGCTGTCGCAGGCCTATGTGCCATTCCTGACGCACCTCATTCAGGTGTTCTCGAACGCCCTGCCGCCAGATGACGTCGACCGGCTGATGCGCGATGTGGGACAGGCGTTCGCACGCGAGCTTCCGATGGGAAGACCGCCGGCCAGCCTTGCCGACCGGGTCGCAGCAGCCAGCGAGCTGCTCAACACACATCTGGGCGCCGTCACGCACATCGAGCACAACGGTGGCTATACGATCCGTGGTGTCGGTTGCCCGCTTGCGGCACTGACCGGCAAGCACCCCGCGGTGTGCCTGGCAATCGAGACGCTCGTCAGAGAAATAGTGGGCGTGGACGCCGTTCACGAATGCTGCGATCGATCGGGACGTCCGAAGTGTTGCTTCAAGATTGGAGAAACAACCGGTACTGTGTAAGCGTGCGTCCGCTGCGCGACATCATCGGCGCGTACGATCCCCATCTGCCGCTCGAGCGCGCGTCGACGATTCCCGCCTCATGGTACACCGATCCGCGCGTCCTGGACCTAGAGCTTCGGGGCGTGTTCACTCGTTCGTGGCAGGTGGCCGGCCGCGGCGAACAGCTTCGTGAGGCGGGGCGATTCGTCACCTGCGAGATCGCACACGAGCCCGTTGTCGTTGTCCGTGGCGGCGACAACATCATTCGCGCGTTCTTCAACGTCTGCCGCCACCATGCGGCCGCAGTGATGACGGCCGGTGAAGGACTGGCGACATCGCTGCGGTGTCCGTATCACGGCTGGACCTATTCGCTGCAGGGCGAGCTGAAAGGCACGCCCGACTTTTCCGCCAGCTGCGACTTCGATTGTCGCGCGAACGCACTGATGCCGGTCGCCGTCAGTCAGTGGGAAAAGTGGGTGCTGGTCAATGTGGACTCGCCCGCGCTGCCGCTCGACGAGTTTCTCGGCGACGCGCTGCAGGCGCAGATCCGCGACCTTCAGCTCGAGCGGCTGTCGTGGATGGAGCGACGGCGTTACGTCCTCGACTGCAACTGGAAAGTGTTTGTCGACAATTACCTCGATGGCGGGTATCACGTCCCGTATCTGCACGAGGATCTCGATAGCGTCCTCGACTACCGCAACTACACCATCGAAAGCGGCGAGCGCTATTGCCTGCAATCGAGTCCGCATGCGACGCGCGGACGAGCGCTCTATTACTGGATCTATCCGAACTTCATGGTCAACTGGTACGGCATCGCGATGGATACGAACCTCGTCGTGCCGCTCGCAGTCAACCGTACGGAAGTGATCTTCGACTTTTACTTTGCCGACATCTCCGACGCGGCTCGGCCCGGCAATCTGGCCAGCATTGCGGCCAGCGAGCAGATCCAGGACGAGGACGTCGCCATCTGCGCGTCGGTCCAGCGCGGTCTCGGGTCGCGCGCCTACACGGCCGGGCGCCTCTCACCGCGGCGGGAAGCGGGCGAACACCTGTTTCACCGGTTGCTGCATCGCGATCTTCAAACGGCTCTTACGGACTGACCGTTGCAACACGGCCGGCTGCTGCGCGTGCTTGGCATCGGATTTGGCCTCGCCGCGACCATCGGCACCACGATCGGTGCCGGCATCTTCCGCGCACCGGGCGAGGTCGCCAGCCAGCTGCCGGATCGCACCCTTTATCTGATCGCGTGGTTCACCGGTGGCCTGTTTGCGCTGCTCGGCGCGTTCCAGATCGCCGAGCTGGGCGCCATGCTGCCGCGTTCGGGCGGACAGTATGTGTTCGCGCGCCACGCCCTCGGCGAATACGCCGGCTTCGTCGTCGGCTGGAGCGACTGGATTTCGACGTGTGGGACGACGGCGGCCGTGTCGATCGTGATCGGCGAGTTTTCTGACGCGCTGTTTCCGGCCGTCCAGGGGAGTGCAACGTCGATTGCGATCCTGGTGGCGGTGGTCTTCGCCGCCATCCAGTGGCGTGGAATCCGGTGGGGAAGCGCGACACAGAACGTGACCAGCGCGCTGAAAGCGGCAGCGTTCGTGGCGCTGTGTGCGGCGTCGTTCACGCTTGGAGGTGATCACACGGCGGCCGCACCCAACGCCGTGTTGCCGGCGTCACGCCTTGCACTGCTGACGGCATTCCTGCTTGCGCTGCAATCGGTGGTGTACACCTACGACGGGTGGACGGGGCCGGTCTATTTCTCCGAGGAATTACGAGATCCGGGCCGCGACCTCCCGCGATCGGTAATCGGCGGCGTGCTGGCGGTGATCGCGCTCTATCTCGTCGTGAATTTGGCGTTTCTCCATGTTCTGCCGGTGACGCGCCTGGCCGGTGAAGCGTTCGCGGCTGGCGCAGTTGCCGCCGCTGTCTTCGGTCCGTCCGGCGACACGATCCTTCGAGCGCTCACGATTGTTTCCATGTTGAGTGCCGTCAACGCGGATCACCTCATGGCCAGTCGCGTGCTGTTTGCGATGAGCCGCGATGGACTGTTCTCTCCCCGTGCCGCATATGTGAACGACGGCGGCACGCCGACGGTGGCGCTGCTGCTCAGCGCCGCCGTGGCGATCCTCTTCATCGTAGCCGGGCGCACGTTTCAAGCCGTGATTACGGTGCTCGCGTTTTTCTTTGTCGCCAACTACGCAATCTCGTTCGTCTCGTTGGTGGTGCTGCGCATTCGCGAGCCGGCGCGCGAACGTCCATACCGCGCGTGGGGATACCCATGGACGACCGGGTTGGCGCTCGTCGGAGCCATCGGCTTTCTCGGCGGCGCGATTGCCGGCGACACGCGCCACAGCGTCTACGCGCTGTTGGTGCTGGCGGTCAGCTATCCGGTCTTCAGGCTGATGAAACCGCGGTGACGTCGATTCCGGCTCGTCGCGCGCGTCCGGATCCACGACTTCCGTTCAGTCAGGGCTCGTACTGTGCGTCGGTGACGTGTTCCAGCCACTCGACCGCCTTGCCATCGAGTTGCTCCTGAATCGCCAGATGGGTCATCGCCGTCGTCGGCGACGCTCCGTGCCAGTGCTTTTCACCCGGCGGGATCCAGACGACGTCGCCTGGCCGAATCTCCTCGATCCGACCGCCCCAGCGCTGTGCGCGTCCCAGCCCCGCGGTGACGATGAGCGTCTGTCCGAGGGGATGCGTGTGCCAGGCTGTTCGAGCACCCGGCTCGAATGTCACGCTCGCGGCCGCGACGCGTGCGGGGGTGGGTGCGGTGAACACCGGATCGATGCGCACCGTGCCAGTAAACCAATCCGCGGGTCCTTTGCCCGACGGCTGTGAGCCACTTCGCTTGATGTCCATTTCGACTCTGTCTTTCGCCGGCGGCCACCATCTGTCGATCAGGCCTGACCGGCCCGTTTGGCCAACGAGGCGACGGCGACGATGAGCTCCGCCGGATCGACCGGTTTGGCGAGGTGCATCTGAAATCCGCTTTGCAGCGCTTTCACGCGGTCCTCTGCCCGCGCGTACGCCGTCAGCGCGGCGGCCGGCACTTCGCGGATCGCGTGGACCGTCGATTGGCGAACCCGCGCGATCAACTCAAATCCGTCGCTGCGCGCCATGCCGATGTCGGCGAGCAGGACATCCGGGCGAACCTTCTCGAGCATCTGCAGCGCGACTTCCGCCGATTCGACGGTGATCACATTTGCGCCGCGCGTCTCCAGCGTCTCGCGCACCAGGGAGCGGGCATCGGCGTCGTCATCGACCGCGAGGACCGATACGCCGTGCAGATCCGGCAACTGGGTAGCCGCGCCGGCGCGAGCGGCGGTCGGATGCACTTGCCGCTCCCGGGTCGTGTCGTGATGCACGATCATCACCGGTAACCGAACGCGAAAGGTGGTCCCTTTGTCGCGTCCATCGCTCGCCGCGTGGATTGTCCCGCCGTGCAGCTCGACGAGGTGTCGCACGATCGCCAGGCCGAGGCCGATTCCGCCGTGCTCGCGTGTGCTGCCGCTATCTTCCTGTCGGAATCGTTCGAAGATATGCGGCAGGAAATCGGGAGAGATGCCGATACCCGTGTCGCTCACGACGATCTCGACGTGAGAATTGACTCGCTCGAGGCGGATCTGCACGACGCCGTGCCTGGGCGTGAACTTCACCGCATTGGAGACGAGGTTCCAGAGGATCTGCTGCAGTCGATCGGGATCGCCGGAGATTGGGGCCGCGCGAGGATCGATGATCGTCTGAACGCGGATCTGTTTGGCCTCAGCCGCTGGCGTGATCGACTCGACGGCATAGGAGACGACGGCGGGCAGGTCGACGGGCTGAATGTTGAGACGGATCTTGCCGGAAATGATGCGCGATACATCGAGGACGTCTTCGACAATCTGGGTCAGCGCCGTGGCATTGCGCTCGATGGCTTGCAGTGCATGAGCGTGCTTTTCACCGGTAATCAGCCCGGAGTGCACCAGTCGCGAGTATCCGAGAATCGCGTTGAGTGGCGTCCGCAACTCATGCGAGAGCGTGGCCAGGAATTCGTCCTTGAGGCGATTGGCCGACTGCGCGTCGTGGTAGGCGCGGGCATTGTCGACGGCAAGCGCTGCCCTGAAGGCGAGGTCCTGCGCAAAGCGGAAATCGTCGGGGGTGTAGAGCCGCCCCGATTCCGCGGTTGCCAGCGTGAGGGCGCCAAACGTTCGACCGCGAGTCGTCAGCGGGACGATGATGTACGACTTCAGCCCGAGCGACCGAATCAGCGCGACACGCTCCACGTCGCCGTGCGCGGCGGCTGTAATCATGTCGTCGGTGATTTCCGTCACCATGGCTGGCGTACCGGTGCGCACGACCGCCGCGGGACTATACGGCGAGGTCGGGTCTTCGTACTGCGATCGAATCGTGCGGGCGAGTTCGATTTTTTCGGGATCGATATGCGCGACCGCGAGCCGCTCGAGCTTGCGGTCCTCGGTCATGACATCGACGGCGCACCAGTCGGCAATCGCCGGCACCGCCAGGTTGGCGACCGTCTTCAGCGTCGTCAGATACTCGAGCGATCCCGCCAGCACCGCGCCGGCTTCCGCCAGAAACGCCGCCCGCTGGCTGGCGTGCTTCTGTGCGGAGATGTCTCGCGCGATCTTCGAGATGCCGACGACCGCGCCGCGCGAATCGTGGATCGGCGACATAGTCAGGGCAACGGGAATCATGGTGCCATCCTTGCGCCGTCTGACGGTTTCGAAGTGTTGAACCGTTTCGCCGCGACTGATGCGCGCGAGCACGTCGTCTTCTTCGGCCCACCGGTTCTCTGGGATGACGAGGCGGATCGACTGTCCGATCGCTTCGCGCGCCGTGTACCCGTACATCCACTCGGCGGCACGATTCCACGACGTGATGGTGCCGACCAGATCCTTGCCGATGATGGCGTCCTCGCACGACTCGACGAGCGCGGCGAGTTGCGCCCGGGCGGCGTCCGCCGCGCGCCGGTCGGTGACGTCGCGATTCGTTTCCAGCACCAGCGACCGTCCGTCGATATCGACGATCTGCTGACGGCTTTCGACGATCACTTCGCGCCCGTCTCGCGTGCGATGACGAAGCTCCCCCGACCATTCGCCGCTGTTGGTGAGGAACCCAATGATGGCATCGAGCGGCTGCGAGTGGATGGTCGCCAGCAGTTCATGGCTGATTCGCCCGATGGCTTCCTCGCGGGCATAGCCATAAAGCCGCTCGCATCCGGTGTTCCACTCGACGATCCCCTCGTTGGCATGCCACGCGAAGATCGCTTCGTGAGAGAGCTCGATGAGAGCGCTCTTGACCGAGAGCTTGTCCTCGAGCTGCTTCTGAGCGGTGATGTCGCGGACGACCTTTGAGATAGCGACGATCACGCCGTCCGGCGTCAGCACAGGAGAGGCGTCCATCGAGACGTGAATCAGCTGCCCATTCTTGCGGCGGCGAACAGTGTCGTAGTGTCCAACTCGGTGTCCGGCGCGAATACGCGCTTGGACATGGCGTTCTTCCGTCTGGTGGTCATCAGGAATGATGCGGGTAACCGGCTGGCCGATGATTTCACCCGCGGTGTAGCCAAACAGCTGTTCGGCGGCGCTGTTCCAGGAGTCGACGATACCTTCGAGATCGATGCTGTAAATCGCGACGTCGGAGGATCGGACAATCGCCGCCAGATGCGCGGCTTCGTCGAGGAGACGCTCACGCATAGGGATGAGTCAACCCGCAAACTCCAAGCCAGCTCTGTGCTGGGGAAGGCGCTCGTGCCGATCCGACTAAGGTGTGCGATCACCCGCTCAGCGACGAAGCCCGGCCGGGCTGTAACGGCCGCGGACGGGATAGTATGCGTCTGTTCGGAGAGCTTTCGACGGAGGCGGTATGCGGAGTGTCGTGGTCTGGATGGTGGTGGCGGTCGCGATGAGCGCGCCTGCCTCGACATATGGGCAATGGATTAAGTACCCGACCGAGGGCGCGCCGAGAAATGCGGACGGAAGTCCCAACCTGAAGGCGCCGACGCCACGATTGCCTGATGGCAAGCCCGATTTCTCCGGCATATGGCACGCGGCCAATCCGAACCGGTGCGTCCCCGGCGCCAGCCAGTTCATCCAGTGCGGCACTGAAATCGGCGGCTCGTTGCTTGGTGGAAATCTCGGACGTAATCTGCCTGGCGGGCTGCCATATCAGCCGTGGGCCGCGAAGCTCGCTCAGGAGCGGCGGGCGGACGACAGCCGCGACGACCCGCACGTGCGCTGCCTGCCCGATAACCCTCCGCGCGCGTGGACGCTGCCGCATCTCACCAAGGCGGTGCACACGCCGAAGCTGCTCGTGCTGCTGTACGAAGTCAACGCGATGTACCGTCAGATCTTCATCGACGGCCGGCCACTTCCCGACGATCCAACACCAGCCTGGAATGGCTATTCGACGGCGCACTGGGAGGGCGATACGCTCGTCGTCGAGACCGCCGGATTTCGCGATGGCTTGTGGATCGATACCGGCGGCAGTCCGATGAGCGATGCCGCGAAGATGACCGAGCGCATGCGACGGCCGAACTACGGAACGCTGGAACTGGAGATCACCGTTAACGATCCGAAAACCTACACGCGGCCGTTCACCGTCAATCTGACGCAGAACCTCGAGGTGGACACTGAACTGATCGACGAGTTCTGCCTGGAGAACGAGAAGTCGTACGACCGGATGCAGCGTTCCCGCGGTAAGTAGCGCGGCACGCGGGCCATGACGCCGTTGATCGACGTGGCGGGGCTGACCAAGTCGTACGGCCGCAAGCGCGGAATCATCGACGTGTCATTCGAGGTGATCGCCGGCGAGGTGTTCGGCTTCCTCGGACCCAACGGCGCCGGCAAGACGACGACGATGCGTCTGCTGATGGCGCTGCTCTATCCGGACGCCGGCAGCGCACGCATCGGCGGCATGGACTGCTGGCGGCAATCGGTCGACGTCAAGCGCATCGTCGGATATCTGCCCGGTGAGCTGGCACTCGATCCAAATCTGACCGGCGGTCAGATCCTGGCGTATTTCGCGAATCTTCGTGGCGGCGTGGATCGCGTGTATCTGCAGGCCCTCATCGCCCGTCTCAATCTCGATCCGGCGCGGCGATACCGTCAGTACTCGCACGGTAACAAGCAGAAAGTCGGGTTGATCCAGGCGTTCATGCATCGTCCGCGCGTGCTCATCCTCGACGAGCCGACGAGCGGACTCGACCCGCTGAATCAGCATGAATTCGGACGGATGGTGGCAGAGGTGCGCGGCGAGGGACGGACGGTGCTGCTCTCGTCGCACGTGCTCTCCGAAGTGGAGTCGGCGTGCGATCGGGTCGGCATCATCCGAGAGGGACGGCTCGTGCGCGTTGGCGCCGTCGCCGAGCTGAAAGAAATCCGCCGCCACGAGGTCGACCTCACCTTCGCCGACGAACCGCCCGCCGATGCGTTCCGCGACGTGCCCGGGATAGAGCGCGTCGAACGGCTCCGCGGCAGCCGGACGCTCAGGCTGATCGTGCACGGCGACATCGATGCGCTCGTCAAGGCCGCTGGCCGGTATTCGCTCACGGCGCTGGTGAGCCGTGAGCCAAGTCTCGAGGACGTGTTCCTGCGCTTCTATGACGACGCGGGTGCGAGCCGCCAGGATGCGGACCGTGTGGTTTCATAGTGTGTTCTTGAAGACGCTTCGCGATTGCCGTCTGCCCATCTTTGGCTGGGGCCTCGGGATCGGCACCCTTGTTCCGGTCACCTTCGCCGGCGTGTCGATCGTGCTGGCCAGCGCCGCCGGTCGCGAAGACATCCTTGCGCTGACGCGCAATCCGGTCATCCGGCTGTTCGCCGAGCCGGTGAGCGTCGAGACGGCTGGCGGCTACGCCACATGGCGCCTGTCGATGCTGCTGCCGATGCTGGCGGTCTGGGCGCTGCTCGCTGTCAGCCGTGTTACGCGCGGCGAGGAGGAATTGGGCGCGCTCGACGTGCTGCTTTCGGTTTCAGGATCGCGAAGCCGCGTGGTCGTCGAGAAACTGGCGGCAATCGCTGCGGCGCTCATCCTGATCGGTGTGCTCATCGGCGGGCTCGCGCTCGCGGGCGCTCGCCTGACCCGCGTTGAGCTCGCGCCGCACCGCGCCGCCCTGTTCGGATTGAACACGACGCTGTTCGCTCTCGTCTTTGCCTCCGCTGCCTTCGTTGTCGCGCAATTCACGCGCGAGCGGCGGCCGGCAGCGGGCGCCACGGCCATCCTGCTGGGAATATCGTTCGTGCTCACGAGCGCCGGCCGCGTCATTGCCGGCGGTGAGTGGATTGGGCGACTGTCACCGCTGTATTACTTCGAACTGAACAAACCGCTCGTTGCTGAATACCCGGTGAATGGCGGAGGTCTCGTCATCATGGCGGTGACGGCGCTGGTCCTTACGATCGCCGGTCTCGCGCTGTTCGCGCGTCGGGACATCGGCGCGCCGTACATCGTGGCGTGCTCGCACGTTCGCGATCGTGTGCCCTCACAGGCGCTGCCGATGGCGTCGTGGTCGTTGCGGTCCCTCATGACGAGGCACGCGCGCGGCGTCGCCGCGTCTGCAGGCTGGTGGGCGCTCGCGGTCGGCCTGTATGCGTTGCTGTTGACCGTTCTGCTCCGACAGATTCAGCAGAACCTTCGCGATCTGCTCGCCGATCTGCTGCGCACGCAGCCGCAGTTCGCGCCGCTGGTCGAGCGCTTCACCGGCGGCGGTGACACCGCGTCCAACATGGTGTTTCTCAACGCCGTGTTCACCGTGCTGGTGGTGGTCGTCGTCGCGTTCGCGGCGTCGCTGGCGAACGGGTGGGCGAGCGACGAAGAGGAGGGCCGTCTCGATCTCATCCTGGCGACGCCGAGTGCGAGATCCCGTGTCGTGCTGACGCGCGTGGCGGCCGCGGCGCTCGGACTCACCTTCGTCACCGCCTCGATCCTTCTCGGCGCCACGCTCGCGTCTGCGCTCGTGAGCATGCAGCTCGATCTGCGACGCGTGGCGGCCGCGGCGTTCGCCATGGTGCCGATCGGCCTTGTGGTGGTATCGATTGGTTATGTCCTGGCTGGCTGGCTTCGGACGCAAGCCGTGACCGGGATTCTCACCGGCTTCATCCTCGCGTCGTTTGCGCTGACGATTCTGGCGCCGCTCTTCAAATGGCCTGACGCACTTCTGCAGGCATCGATCTTCGAACAGTACGGCACACCGCTGGTCGATGGTCCGCATGCCGGTCGCGTGTTGGGGCAGCTGGGTGTTGCGACGGTCCTCATCGTCGCCGCGGTGATCCGCTTCACGCGCAAGGATCTGACGCGATGAACCGGCACACCATGGTCAGAAGCTGACCTTCGCCGCGTCGCTGAGAATCAGCTCGCGATAGACGGGGAGCGACCAGCCGGCTTTCTCGAGCTCCTTGACGCGCGTGGCGAAAAGCGTCGCGTAATTCTTCTTCGTCTTGTACAGCGCTCGCAGCTTCGCCGCATCGAAAGGAATCTGCGTGCCACTCAGGCTGCACATCAAGTTGGCGGCCTGCTGTCCGCCGGCGGCGATGTAGGCGCCCGGATTCGGAATGACCGGCGTGATCGCCGGAGGCCTGAGGCCGTATCTGGCGATCGGCACATCGACATACGGCGTGCGAATACCCCCCGCGGGTTGCCGTGCTCGTCGAGGGCCATCCGCGAGCCGTCGTTCTGCTCGTCGTTGTCGCGGGCAATACGCTCGGCGCGCGGCGGCACGATGCCCTTGTCCACCCATTGCAGGAGGTGACGCAGGCCGAGGGCGACGTACGCCTGGTGCGGGAAGCTGCTCAACGGCTCCGTGCACGGGTTCGGCTTCATGCGCACGCTGTCACGCGTGTCGATGTGGGCCATGCCGGCCACTTCATAGAGGCGGTACTGCCGGCCGGGCTCGTCGCTGTCCGCACGATCGGTGATGTTGGCCGCCGACACTTCGAGCATCGTCGGCATATGAACGACCGGCACGTCGACGTCGGGAATGAGCGAGCCGTTCGACGTCGGATAGAAGCCGTCGTAGATGCGCTGCATGTCGGGTGTTCTGAAGACCTTGTGCGCCGGCAGGTAGTTGATCAACGTCCCCGCGCTCATCGACGTGCCCGCCAGAACCATCTTGCGGACCTGGAGCCCGCCGAGCGGTTTCCCGGTGCGAACCAGAGCGCCCACCTGTGCCAGGATCTCGCTGGCCTGTCCGCCCGCGATCTGCAAATCCTTGTAGCGCGCCTGGTTCTGCTCGACGAACGGCATTGGGCTCGTCGTCAGAATCTCCACCGCCGCATGGCCCGACGACATCGTGTATGTGGACGTGAACTCGAACATGTGCGCGGCGCCGCTGCCGTGCATCGACTCCGCCAGCACGAGACCGCTGAACGCGCCGCCATTGACTGGCAGGCGGACGACCAGACGTGTCTTGTAGGGCTGACCGTTGGCCATGCCGGACACGAAATATTCGTGCACCTGATACCGGAAAGCCGCCAGCCCTTTGCCGGGTGGGAGCGACGGCGTTGAGTCGAACATCGGCCCCGGGCCGGTGATCTCCGCGGACATCGTCGGCAGCGAGACCGCCGTCGCAGTGGTCGGCAGCGTGACCTGCGCGGCGCCTCGTCCGCCTTGGGGGACCTGCCCGGAGAGGCGCAGCGGCATGAACACGCTGGCGATCAGAAAAATTCCACTCGTCGCAACGACGAACCTGTTGATGTTCCTGCGCACGTCGGGATCTTACAGCGACGCTGCCGTCCGGCTCGCGCGTTCCCGCTGCACGAGGATGCGCCGCAGGATCTTGCCCGATGGCGACTTCGGGATCGAGTCGATGAACTCGACGTAACGCAGGCGTTTGTACGGCGCGACTTGCGGATGGATGAACGAGATCACCTCGTCTGCGGTTACCGGGCCCCGCGCGACGACGAACGCTTTCGGCACTTCGCCCGCCTCGTCGTCGGCCACTGGAATGACAGCGACGTCGGCGATCTGCGGATGCCCCATCAGCAGTGATTCGAGCTCGGCGGGCGCCACCTGAAATCCTTTCACCTTGATCAACTCTTTGAGTCGATCCACCACCGTCAGATAACCCTCGTCGTCAACGGTACCGATGTCACCGGTATGCAGCCAGCCGTCCGCATCGATCGTGGCGGCGGTAGCGTCGGGATTATTCAAATATCCTTTCATTACCTGCGGCCCGCGGATCCACACCTCGCCCGCTTCGCCAGGAAGGACGTCTCGTCCGGTATCCACGTCGACGACGCGACATTCCGTCCCGGCAACGAGCACACCGACCTTGCCGGCGCGTTCGCCACCGGGTGGCGTGTAATACGCCGCCGGACTCGTCTCCGTCAGCCCGTAGCCCTGTCGCGTCGTGACGTTCAGTCGCGCGCGAAGCGCGTGGGTGAGTTCGGGACCGAGCGGTGCAGCGCCGGAGAACAGACACGTGACGTGACGCAAGTCGTACTGATCAACAGCGGGATGCTTGGCGAGCACGACGGCAATCGGCGGGACGATGTGCGCCACCGTGATCGGCCAGTCCTGCAGCGCTTTCAGGAACGGCTCGAGCTCGAACCGCGGCAGCGTCACGAGCGTGGCACCCCGCATCAGGCCGAAGTTCATGATCACGTTCATTCCGTAGATGTGGAACAACGGCAGAACGGCGATGAAGGCCCGGAAATCGTGCTGCTCGAACGCGTCGATCTGGACCAGGTTCGCGACCAGGTTCCGGTGCGTGAGCATGACGCCCTTCGGCAGGCCCGTTGTGCCGGATGAATAGGGCAGCACGACGACATCGCTCGCGGGATCGATCGTCACAGCGGGCGGGTGTTCATCACGGGCGACATCCGCAATGGAAGAAATGCCTTCTGCCGTGTCGAGCGTGATCAGATCGATCGGCCTGCCCGACTCCTCGATGGCGGTCCGCGCCTTCGCGGCAAGCGAGGCAGTCGTGATGAGCAGCGTCGCTCCCGCGTCGGCGAGCTGCAACGCGAGCTCGTGGGTCGTGTTTGCCGGGTTCGCGGGTGTAACGATGGCTCCCAGCCGCGCGACCGCATGGAAGGCAACCGCGAACTCCGGCGAGTTGGGCGACCAGAGCGCCACGACATCGCCCTTGCCAATGCCGCGTGCGGAAAGGCCCGCGGCGAGGCGTCGCACCTCGTTCAGCAATTGACCGAACGTGAGGGCACGCCCGGTGGCGGCGTCCACGAGCGCCACATCGTCGGGATGCTCGCCGGCGGTTCGCAGGACGACGTCGGTCAGCGGAGCGTCAGGGATGCTGATGTCTGGAATCGAGCTTCGATACACCATGACGTGAGTGCGGCGGAGTATACAGCCATGGCGGCGATCGTGCCGCGATCTGACTACGGACGCGCGCTGCGATCGGATGGCGTCCCAATGGCCGCGCCGCTCACCCGAGCTCCTCTTCGAAGAATTCGTACTCGCCACGTTCGCCGGAGGCGCGGCGCTGCGCCTCGGCCTGCCTCAGCTCGACGCGCCGGATCTTGCCGGACACCGTCTTCGGCAGCGGTGCAAACTCGATCCGCCGGATCCACTTGTAGGGCGCGAGCGTGCCGCGACAGTGGGCGAGAATGTCCGCGGCAACGTCGCGAGTCGGGGTGTAGCCCGGTGCGAGCGTAACGAAGGCTTTCGGTACGGCGTGACGCAATGGATGCGGGCTCGGAACGACGGCGGCCTCGGCGACGGCGGCGTGCTCGATCAACGCGCTCTCGAGCTCGAAGGGACTCAATCTGTAATCGGAGGCCTTGAACACGTCGTCGGCGCGGCCGATGAACGTGAGGTATCCATCACTATCGCGTGAGGCCGTCACCGGTATGGTAGTAGCCGCCTCGCATCACATCGGACGTCTTCGCATCATCGTCCGCGTAGCCGTCGGTAAGACCGAGCGGCCGATCGCCGAGGCGCAGACAGATCTCACCCTCATTGTCCGATTCCTGTCCGCCCGGATCGAGCAGCACCACGTCATAGCCGGGAAGTGGGCGTCCCATCGAACCGACCTTCACTGGCTGGCCCGGTGAATTCCCGATCTGTGCGGTCGTTTCGGTTTGACCGTAGCCGTCGCGGATCGTCAGCCGCCACGCTGTCCGCACTCGCTCAATTACTTCCGGGTTGAGCGGCTCGCCGGCCGACAGCACCTCACGCAGCGCCACGCGGTACTTGCCGAGCGGCTCCTGAATGAGCATCCGCCAGACAGTCGGTGGCGCGCACAAGGTCGTGACCGCGTGGCGAACGAGCGCGTCGAGAACGGCTCCCGCATGGAAGCGCGCGTAGTTGAAGATACACACCGTCGCCTCGGCATTCCACGGTGCGAAGACGCAGCTCCAGGCGTGCTTGGCCCATCCCGGCGAGCTGATGTTCCAGTGACGATCGCCAGGTTGCACGCCGAGCCAGTACATCGTCGAGAGGTGTCCGACGGGATAGCTCTGATGCGTGTGCATCACGAGGTTGGGACGCGCGGTCGTGCCGGACGTGAAGTACAGCAGCATCGGATCGCGTGCGCGCGTGTCGCCGATGGGCGTGAACGTTGCCGCACCGTCGCGGGCCGCCTCGTAGCGATGCCATCCGGAGCTCGCGCCGCCGACCGCGATCCTCGTGAACGCGCCGGTTAATTCGGCGAACTTCGACACAGTCGCGGCGCTGGTGACCACGTACCGCACGTGCCCGCGATCGATTCGATCCTGAAGATCCACGGCCGTCAGTAGCGTGGTCGCCGGCGTGACGACTACGCCAAGCTTCATTGCCGCGAGCAGCGTTTCCCACAGCGCGACCTCGTTGCCGAGCATCAGCATCAGGCAGTCGCCTCGCCGCGCGCCGAGGTCGTGCAGAGAGTTGGCGACACGGTTCGATGCGACCGACAGTTCCGCGAATGAGCGGACGGTCTGGGTCCCATCCTCTTCGACAATGTGAAGAGCCGGGCGATCGTTGCCCACAGCAATCGCATCGAAGTAATCGAGCGCCCAGTTGAAGCGCTCATGCCGCGGCCATCGGAACTCGCGCACCGCCGTTTCGTAGTTGGTGCGGTGCTGCAGAAGGAAATCGCGGCTGGCAAGGAAGGCGTGCGGTCACCATGCTGCCCATTGTGCGGTGCGTTTATACTGTGGCGGTGCTGAGCCGCAAATGCCCAAAGTGCGGTCGTGTCGGCCAGATTCGCGTCGAGCGGATCTTCAAGGCCACCGAACGACGGACCAGCTATTCGTGCGCGGCATGCGGCTCGTCATGGACCACCGCGGATCGCCCCGATCGAAAGCCACCGAAGCGGAAACATACCTGGCTTGCCTAGGAGACCTTGGGCCGTCCTAGGAGCCCGTTGAAGCCCCGCAAGCCGCAACGACCGCAGCCTGATCCATATCCGGCATCCGGCGTCATTCGCGCCAGCCACGGAGCCACGAAGCCGCGGGCACAAACGTCCGCTATCCTGTCCCTGTGGCTGTCATGTTGAGGAATAATAGGGTATGCTTACGTCATGATGACGCCGCACCTCTATACGATTGAGCGCGTTGCGGAACTACTGAACCTCCACGTCAAAACCGTTCGCGGATACGTTCGCAGCGGTCGCCTCAAAGCGAAGCGAATCGGAAAGCAGTACCGGATCACCCGACAGGACCTCGAGGAGTTTGCGGGGACGGCAGCCATCGATACTGCGCCGGCCGTCGCGCGCACGCGCCACGTGATCGCTTCAACGATTCTCGATGCCGACGCCGTTCCACCCGCGATCGCGGAACGCGTGTCGACGATGGTGATGGCCGGCCTGAATGCGCGACGCGACCAGGGCGAGGTGCCGCGGGTCGACGTCATCTATTACGCGGAACAAGCAAAGTTGCGCGTCACGATCACCGCCGATCCGGACGCGGCGATCAGCCTGATGCGCCTGGTTCACGTGCTGCTGGAGGGGTGACCGTGAGCGGCAGCCGGCCCTTTGCTGCCGCCGCAGACCACGCGCGTCGCCGAGTTCCTCCGTCGCGTGTCGTTGCGGGTTGGGCTCTGAGGTAACGGTTCCGCTGCCCCCGAGCTGGAACGCGGCGCTCGCTCGTGACGTATCAAACACTCGCGCATGAACACTGCATTGAACGTTCGGGGCCCCGACTTCTCGCCGCAGCGCTACGCCAGAACGGCCGGCTTT
>Ga0081539_10000398_pt1 | contig 93250 bp, 70 predicted proteins | sample TabmetS4T2R2_FD_71023 | JGI IMG/M metagenome (GOLD analysis project Ga0081539, IMG submission 71023) | Tabebuia heterophylla rhizosphere microbial communities from the University of Puerto Rico - S4T2R2 | ecosystem: Host-associated > Plants > Roots > Rhizosphere ... | reverse complement strand
ACTAATAAAAAAAATTTTTATTTGGAAGAGGGGGGGGGAAGGGCCACCCCCTGCCCCTACAAAATTATCGAGCGCAGTCTCTTTTTATTCAGACTTCTCTTCGAGTCGCGCCGCGAGTTCGCTCAACTGCCGTTTCAACTCTTCAATCTCCTCGCGCATGCGCGGCAGCCTGAGCCACAGCGCGTTCAGACGCTTGTACTCTTCGAGCGGTTGAACTGGCGTTCCCCACCACACGCCCGCGCGCACGATCTTACCGGGCAGCACGCCCGCCTGCGACCCGATAACCGCGCCCGACTTCACGCGCGCGTGGTCGCCGAATCCGACTTGGCCGCCGATGACCGCGTCCGACTCAATCACCGTGCTCCCCGAAATCCCCGTCTGCGCCGCGATGACAACGCGCTCGCCTATCTCGACGTTGTGGCCGACCTGAACCAGATTATCAATCTTCGTTCCCCGCCCCACGCGCGTCACGCCCAACGCCGCGCGGTCAACGCACGTTCCCGCGCCTATCTCAACATCGTCTTCGATAACGACAGTCCCGACCTGCGGAAACTTGTGATAGACGCCGCCCGCGTCGCGCACGTATCCGAACCCGTCCGCGCCGACGACGACTCCCGCGTGCAAGACGACGCGGTCGCCGAGCGTGACGCCGTCGTACAAAACCACGTTCGGATGAAGAACACAGTCGCTCCCAACCGTCACGCCCTCGCCCACCACCGCGCCCGCGAGAATCTGCGTCCCCGCGCCCACGTTCGCCCCTTCGCCGACGACGGCGCACGCGCCCACGTAAACATCTTCGCCGAGGCGCGCGCCCTCCGCGACGCTCGCCGAAGGATGCACGAAGCCGCCGCGTCTTCGCGTCGGGTGCAAAACTTCCGCGACGAGCGCGAATGCGAGCTTCGGCCTCTCGACTTCTATGCAACCGCGCGCGCCTTCGAGCCGCGCGCCTTCCGGCACAATCACGCACGACGCACGGCACGCGCGCGCGGCCTCTAAAAACTTCTCGTCCTCGACGAACGCCAAGTCGCCCTCGCCCGCCGACTCAATCGAAGCCACGCGACGCACGCGCGCCCCCACGTCGCCCGACGCCCGCCCGCCGACGAGCGCGGCAAGTTCGGCGACAGTTTTTCCTTCCGTCTGTTTGCTCATAGACGAATCAGCCGGAGACTTTGAAGAGGATTTCGCGCTCGCCCGCGACCGTCTGCTCGCGCTCCTCGCGCGTGAAGCCGCGGCGCGACGCGCGTATGAACGCGGCGAGGTGCGAGACGCTTTCATCATTCATCTCTTCGAGCGCGTCGAGCGAGCGCGCGAGCGGGAGTCGTGCGCGGAAGAGAATCTGATAGGCGCGTTTGAGCGCGCCGCGCGCCGCCGCCGAGAAGCCGCCGCGACGTAGGCCGATGGTGTTCAGGCCGCGTACGCGCGCCGGGTTGCCGTCGGTCGTGAAGAACGGTAGAACGTCCTGCACGACTTTCGACTTGCCGCCGACCATCGCGTAGCGACCGAAGCGCACGAACTGGTGCGCGCCGACGTTCGACGCCAAGAAGACGTGGTCTTCGACCGCGACGTGTCCGGCCAAAGCCGCGCCGTTGGCGAAGACGTTGTCGTCGCCGACCTCGCAGTTGTGCGCGATGTGCGCGCCGACCATTATGAAGTTGCGACTTCCCACGCGTGTCGCCGCGCCCTCGCCGCTCGCGCGGTGAATCGTCGCATACTCGCGTATCAAGTTGTCGTCGCCGATGATTAGCGCGCTCCGTTCGCCCTTGAACTTCGTGTCCTGCGGCTCGCCGCCCAAAGTCGCGTGCTCATAGACGCGGTTGCGCTCGCCAAGAACGGTGAAGCGCTTGACGACGGCGTGCGCGCCTATCTCACAGCCGCTTTTGATAATGACTTCATCTTCGACCACGGCGTAAGGGCCGACGCGAACGTCGTCGGCGACGCGCGCGCGCGGGCTGATGACTGCTGTCGTGTGTGCTTCCATAAGCTTCCTGAACGTGAGCGGGATGGTACGACGGAAGGAGGCAAAAGTAAAAAGCAGTAGACAGTAGACAGTAGTCAGTAGCCAGTGGGAAACCTCCTCAGCCGCGAAGTCAGGATGAGACGCCAGCATCCATCCAGCATCCATAACGCGGAGCACCTACTGGCTACTGACTACTGACTACTGTCTACTTCTTTCCGCTAACGTCTTGAGTTTGCACGCAGATGCGGTTATCATGTCGAAGATTTTCGGAAGTCGCGCGGGGGTTGTGTGTCTCGCGTCGGCTCTGGATAGAAAGCACTTATACAATCGTTCGTGTCCGGCGCGCATCTTTCGTTTCGAAAGCGCGCACGGAGTTTTGATCGAGGAGAGCAAAGAGCCTTGTTTAGCGATAATTTCCGCCGCGGTGAGACTGAGCGGTCGCGCTTCAGCGGCGTGAAGACTTCACGTCTGGTTTCGAGCCTTTCGGACGTGGCTTGGAAGGCATTCCAGTCCGTTAACCGGCGCGTGCCCGAAGGCGAGGCCATACGTCCACGTTGGGCGCCGGGGCCGCTCCTCAAGTCTTACGAACGGACAGCGCCGCCCTTGGGCTTCCCGCGCGAGACCGACTCGCTTTGCCCGCGCTGCGTTAAAGAGGTGCGCGAGAGCGTCATCAGCGGCGCGACGCCGCTCGAAGATTTGATGCACGCGCATCCGGGCGAAATCAAGGCGCAGATTTTTGAGGAAGACGGCAAAGTCTTCATGACGAAGACTTGCCCGAAGCACGGGCGTTTTAAAGACATCATGGCGACCGACGCGCGCTTCCTCGAACGCATCGAGTCGTTATTTTTCGGGCGCGACTTCCGCTCGGCGGAAGACACGCACGTACACAAGCACGGCACTTCAAACATACAGTTTGGTCGCGGCGCGGTTCTCACCGTTGATTTGACGAACCGCTGCAACATGATGTGTAACCCCTGCTTCATGGACGCGAACCAAGTCGGCTACGTGCACGAGCCGACGTTCGAGGACACGAAGGCGATTTTAGACCGCGCCGTGAGTTTCAAGCCGCGCCGCCAAATCATAATCCTCTTCTCCGGCGGCGAGCCTACTCTCTCGCCCTACTTCCTCGACGCCGTCGCATACGCCAAAAAGGTCGGCTTCTACCGGATACTCGCCGCGACCAACGGCATACGCTACGCCGAAGACATCGAATTCTGTAAAGCCGCGAAGGAAGCGGGACAGCACGGCGTCTATCTACAGTTCGACGGAGTCTCGGAGGAGAAGAACAAGCACCGCGGCGTCGGCAACCTCTTCGACGTGAAGCTGCGCGCGATTGAAAACTTGGCGTCGGTCGGAATCAAGGTGACTCTGGTCACGACCATCGTCAACACAATCAACAACGACGCCATCGGCCAGATCGTTGAGTTCGCCGCGAAGAACATTGACAAGGTTCAGACCATCGCGTTCCAGCCCGTTTCATTCACGGGCCGCGACGAAGACGTGCCCGACCAAGTGCGCGAACGTCAACGCTACACGCTCGCCGGCATGGCCGAAGACTTGGACAAGCAACTCGACGGGCGCATGAAGCCCCTGCGCGACTGGTTTCCGCTGTCGTCTTACTCGGCCTTCACGTCCGTCATGGACATGCTTCAAGGCGCGGACGCGCCGTGGGGCTGGTCTTCGTGCAACTGCCACCCGAACTGCGGCATCTTCACGCTGGCGGTCGTCAATAGAAAGACGGGCGAGTTCAAGTCGCTCTTCGATTTCTTCGACTACGAGCAGTTTATGAAGGACGTGTCGGTCATCACCGACACCGCGCGCGGCAAGAAATTGACGATGGCGCAACTCGCGATGGCGATCATGCGCAACTTCAAACCCGAACGCGCGCCCGAAGGCTTCCCAGTCTCGCAGATCGTGAATCTCTTCAAGCCCTCTTCCGCCAACTCTAACTCCGACCGCAACGACCGAATGAAGGCGCAGAAATCGGACGACCCGGCGGACGTTTGGCGCGTGCTCTGCGTCGAGGGCATGTGGTTTCAAGACTTGTTCAACTACGACTTCCGACGCACCGAGATGTGCGTCATCCCTTACGGCACGCAGGAAGGCGAGATAAGTTTCTGCGCCTACAACACGGGCGTCGGCTGGCGGCAGATAATCGAGAACATGCACAAGACCGCCGGGCTGGCCGAGTGGTACAAGGAGCACGGACGCCACCCCGTCTATGCCAAAGGCAAGGCAGTCCCCGGCATCTCGAAGAAGCACTCACTGAGCCTTCCCGTCGTGCAGGCTATTCTAGCCAAAGACGTGGACGTGCAACCCGCGGTCGTGACGCCGTACATTGTTGAAGCGGAGTCTGAAGCGCTCTGCATGGAGGTAGGAATGACTGACGACACAATAACGCTCGACCTGACGACGACCGACGCGGCGCAGGTGCAGGAGCTGGCGGAGCGGTGTCTGGCAGCGATCCGCGAATCGAACGAACGCGCCCAGCGGGACGCAGACGAGATCACGGAATTACAGGCCGAAACCTGTGTGCTGCTTCAGCAACTGAAGACAACGCTCAATGTGGAAACAACTCGCTGAACTATTCACCAGCGTCTTAACGCTCGCGCATCGCCTCGACCGTGTGGAGCAGGCTCAAAAAGAACAGCAGCGCGAGCTAAAGGACTTGACGGCACTCGTCGCCCGGCTCACCTTCGAGTTGACACGCACCAACGATGAACTGCGACGGTCGGCGGAGCGGGAAGCAAGCGAGCGCGAGAAGTTCATGTTGCAAGTGGAGAACCACCTGCTAAAGGCGAATCGGCAGTTGCCATCGCCGGACGAGGAGTAGTAGCTCAACAGATAATCGAGAACATGCACAAGACCGCGGGCCTCGCCGAGTGGTACAAAGAGCACGGACGCCACCCCGTCTATGCCAAAGGCAAGGCAGTCCCCGGCATCTCGAAGAAGCACTCACTGAGCCTTCCCGTCGTGCAGGCAGTGCTGGCCGAGCACGGCGACGGCGCGTCGAAGGCCGCGACGCCGTATCTCGTCGAAGACGAACGGGAAGAGGCCGTCGTTTAGTTTGGGCGGTCGAAAAAACAGTCGGTTTCCGTCAAAAAATATTTCCGCCCGCGTGGTCGAAAATCCGCGCGGGCGGTTGACTTTACGCGCCGTCTGCATATAATTCTCGCGCCCGCAAAAGTGTTCTCACCCGAACGGAGTTCTACATCGGGCGTGCGCCAACCTAGGGTAGTCTGAAATTCTTTTCAGATGGAGTTTGAATTATCCGAGCTGCGTTCCCGTCGCAGCCGTTTCCCCAGCCGGAGGATTCCCATGCGCCACTTCAAGAGAAGCCTTGCCCTGATTGCCTGTCTCGTTCTGGCACTCTCCTTCGTCTCGCCCCGCGCGAGCCGAACGGCCACCAAGCCCGTCAACGTGAAAGGCTACATCACCAACGTAACTTCCCCAACCACGTTCGAGATTGATTACTACAAGGTCATACGCGACGAGACCGTCAAGTACGAACTTGAGCACGAGAGCGCGGAACTCAAATTCATCCCCGAAGACATCCGCGTCGGCGCGGAGGTCGAAGTCACGGGCGACTACAACCCCGTAAACGACGAACTGAAGGCCAGCAAGATAAAGGTTGACCTCGAACAGTTTCGCAAGTTTCAGATCACGGCGGTCTTGAGCCGCGAGCCTGAAGGCATCGAGCAGACCGCCGAGGGCTGGCACGGCGTCTTCTTCCCCGACGGCCACCGCGTCCGCGTCGAGCCGGGCACGCAGGTTCTCTTCAAGAAGAACAAGACCGAGCAGAAGGAAGATGAGAAGAAGGCCAAGGAAGCCAAAAAGGACGAGAAGGCCGAGGCCGAAGGCGACGACGACACTAAAGACACCGAGCCGCTCAAGAGCATCAAGGATGTCGGCGTCGGCATGGTGATGACCTACGAGGGCACGGAACAGCCCGACGGCACGATCCTCGCCGACAAGGTCGTCTTCATGAAGAACGAGATGGAGAAGGGCGAGGCCTCGCTCTGGAAGTCGTTCAAGCTGAAGGAGAAGGCCACCGGGTTCGCCGAAGGCAAGCCGGGCGAGTTGCAGATTAACGGCATCGGCAAGTACAAGGTTCTACCGAATCAGGAAGTGCAGACCTTCGTCTCCAACCTCGGACAGAGCCTCGTCCCCTCCTACCAGCGCCTGATGCCCGAATCAGACCCGCAGAAGATTCCGTTCAAGTTCTACGTCGTCATTGACAAAGAGCCGAACGCGTTTGCGCTCCCGAACGGCGTCGTCGTCGTTAACTCCGGCATGTTCGACGTGCTCCAGAACGAGTCTCAACTCGCGTTCGTGATGGCCCACGAAATCTCGCACGCCACGCAGGAGCACCAGTGGCGACAGTCGCAGAAGGATAAGAAGAAGCGCACGGCCTTGAAGGTCGGCGGCCTTTTCGCGGCGGCGATGGGCTACAACTTCGTGCAGGACATCACCAATATGATTCTCCTCGCGATGGTCAACGGCTACCAGCGCACGCTCGAAAATCAGTCTGACCGCGTCGGCCTCGAATACATGGTTGACGCGGGCTACGACCCGCGCGAGGCTCCGCAGGTCTGGAAGCTGATGGCCGAGAAGTTTGGCGACCGCGGCACGAGCGTCTTCTACTCGAACCACGACAACCACATGAGGCGCCGCAGCTATTTGATGATCGAGCTTCGCAACAACTACTCGCAGCTCGACCTCAACTCGATGAAGAAGGGCACGCCGGAAGACTTCCACCGCATCGCCCAACTCGTCGCCGACTCTTCAGGCAAGAAGAAGAAGAAGAGCTAGTCAAACGCGCGCTCGTGCCGAAGCGTCGGGCCGCACGCCTTAACGCCCCGACTCGGACGCCCTGAATACTTTCCTTAAACCCGCGCGCCGCCGCGTCCGCGAGGCTTTCGGCCTCGCGGACGCGGCGGCGCGTTAGTCTGTCCGCACGTCAGTTCATTGGCGCGGCGGCTCGGACGCGCCCTCGGCGTTGCGCGTGACGGGCTGCGGAAGTTGTATCTCGCGCAGGGAGGCGACGGTGTCGCGTATGCGGTTGGCGAGTTGTTCGATGGTCTGCACGCGACGGCGCGCGGAGTCGCTCAACTCCTCACGCAGGAGCAGTTGGGCCTGACCAATGAGTCCCGTCAGGGGATTGTTTATCTCGTGGCGCACGCGCGCGGCCAACTCCGCAAACTCCGTCAGCCTCGCCTCGCACTCCTCCACGACGCTACGCAGATGTACCTCTTCCCCGGCGTCGGTCGGGGTCGCACGCCGTTCGTTCTCGTTCATCGTCTTCAAGCGTCCTCGGAGAGTGAAACCTCTGCGGCGAAACACGCGCGTCTGCCGCGACGCGCGCACGACACACATTGCTCGTCATCTTCTGCCGCCGCATCATTTTGCGCCCGTCCGAGCGTTGAGGCAAGAGATGGCGGACTCGATGAACTATGGTAAGAACCCTTTTCACGACAACAGCTTTGATAACAACACAAAGGCATCCACAACGCACTCATGCCGACTTGACAACTGAATCGGCAAACGTAAGATTATACTTGCATCGCCGGTGCGGGATGGTGAAATGGCATCACACCTGACTCTGGATCAGGGTTTCTAGGTTCGAGTCCTAGTCCCGCAGTTTAGTGAGACGGGTTCTGAGACTTTTTACGTTTCAGAACCCATCTTCGTGTTATATTCGCTCCATGAGAAAGCAGTGCGGGCATTGTGGCAGGAACAGACTACTCAAGTTTTTTAACAGGCGGCGCGGAAATCAATTACAGTCATATTGTCGGGATTGTCATAAGCAAGTAAATCAAGCGCATTACCTCAATAACAAGCAATATCACATGGAGAAAGCAGCCAAGCGCAGGGCGTATCTACGAGCGTTGATAAATGAAGCCAAATCGAAACCCTGCGCTGATTGCGGCGTTGTTTATCCATTTTACGTGATGGATTTCGACCACCGAGAAAATAAAACTTTTACGATAGGAGGAGCGTGGAAAACTCACTCTTGGGGTGAAGTGTTAGCGGAGATAAAGAAGTGTGACATCGTCTGCGCTAACTGTCATCGAGAGCGAACCTACAGTCGTTAACAATAGATTGTTGGGTGGGGTGATTCGAAACTCTGTCTCCCAGTTAAAATAAGTTACGGGCGGCCCTAATTTTTAGAGCCGCCCGTTTTTGTGTCTTCAGGGCCGCATAAATGGCGCACAAAAGCGGTAGGCGTCGGTGACAACACACGCGCGATGCCGCCTGCGGCGTGTAATTTATAGGTGTCGGCGGTTCTTGAGAATCTTGACGAAGGAGCCGGAGTGCAGTTCGTCGGTCGTCAGTCCCGTGAGACGTATCGCCTCTTGTTCGGAGACCGCGCCGCAGTTGATGGCACGGAGGAAGTAGTTGAGAAGCCCTTGGCCGGTGGCCGCGTCGTCGAACACGTCGCCGACGAGGGTTGCGCGCGCGGCCTTCTCGACGAAGTTGCTCAGACGCTCCGAGGCCGCTTCGAGGCTTTCGAGGAAGAAGGTATAGACGGCGGCGTAGCGCGTGGGGAGTTGGGCGGGGTGCAAGTCCCAGCCTTGATAGAAGGCGTTTGTGAGCGAGTGTTGTACGTGTTCGTAGTGAAGCCGCCAAGCGCGTTGGACGGAGCGCCGGTTCTCTCCCTCTTGCTCGGAGGTGAGCGCGCCGCCTTCAGTCGCGCGGTGCGCGGGGACGGGCATGATGTTGGTCGCGCCGTCGGAGAGCCAGACGCCCGTGCCGCCGAAGGCGACCTGCATCATGTGGCGCGCGAAGTCGCACGCCGGATGCGTCATGTGTTGATGCGCGGCGGTTATCTGGCAGCTCGCCGTGTAGTCGTAAGTGCCGAAGTGCGCCGCCGTGCAGCGTCCGCGCGCGGCTTCTAAGAGAAGCGGCAGGTTCGACTCGCCACGATGGTTGATGATTGACTGCGTGGTCTCGACCATCATCTCCATCTTGAGAGACTCAGGCGCGAGTTTGTTCGACTGCTCCAACAACTCGAAGAGCCTTACGAGCGCGGCGACCTGTTCGGGCACAGTGACTTTCGGAAGCGTGACGACGAAGTTACCGGGAAGACGCCCGCCCGTAGCTTCGAGGAGCGTGGAGACGAAGATGTCGAGCGTGCGCCAAGAGCGCGCGTGGAGTTCTTCGGTGAAGGGCTTGATGCGTATTCCGATGAAGGGCGAAATCGTCCCCGCCGAAATTCCGGCGGCGACTTCGCGCGCGGCAGCGGCGGCGTGGCCGTCCTCTTCGGTGTCGGGGCGGTTGCCGTAGCCGTCCTCGAAATCAATGCGGAAGTCTTCGACGGCCTCGCGCCTGAGTTTTTCGACGACGCGCGAATAGACCGTGTGCGCGAGCCAGACGCCTTTGCGCTCGCGCCGGAAGGCGTCCGGGTCGTGTTCGATTGCCGCGCGCACGTCCGAGTCGTCTTCGACCGAATCAGGTAGCTCGTCCGCGCCGGGGAGTTCGAGCGCGCGGGCGAACGTGGCGAAGTTCGGAGCGTAAGTGTCGAGCGCGCGAAGGGCGAGAGAGCCGAGTCGCCGCGTGGTGTCGGATTTGAAAAGGTGCGCTCCGCCGTAAACCGTGTGGACGGGCTGGCGACGGAGAGTCTCGCCGGGGTAGCGCGCTGCGAAGTCTGCGTTTGCGGCGCGCAGTTGTTCATCTATTTCACGCGTAGAATCTTGTGTCAGCGTCGTTCTCATTTTTCTCCTCGTGTTTGAAAGCCCGTGCATTCTAACATGCGCGCGACACGTGCGCGCGAGACCGCCGCTTGCTTACCGAAGCGAATCATTCTATTGCCAAAAACGCCGCACTTGTTTTAAGTTGACTGCCATGCCTTCGCAACGCACGGTCGTCCGCGGCCAGCGCGTCGTTACGCCCGACGCGATTCAACCGGCCTCGATACACGTACGCGAGGGGCGCATCGTCGCCGTCAGTTCGTTTGAAGACGTGCCGCCGGGCGTCGAGATTTTTGACGCGGGCGACTCTTACGTTCTGCCCGGACTCGTTGACTCGCACGTGCACGTGAACGAGCCGGGCCGAACCGATTGGGAAGGCTTCTCTACGGCGACGCGCGCGGCTGCCGCCGGCGGCGTGACGACGATTGTTGACATGCCGCTCAACAGCATCCCGCCGACGACGACGCTCGAAAATTTCAGGCTCAAGCTTGAGGCCGCCGCGGGAAAGTGCAGCGTTGATGTCGCATTCTGGGGCGGCGTCGTGCCGGGAAACGTAGGCGAGCTTGAACGGATGTTCGCGGCGGGCGTCGTAGGCTTCAAGTGTTTCCTGATTCCTTCGGGCGTCGAAGAGTTTCCGCACGTTACGGAAGACGAACTGCGCGCCGCTTTGAAGGAACTCGCGCGAATCGGCGCGACGCTCATCGCGCACTGCGAGACGCCCGGCCCGGTCGAGCGCGCGCTCGCCGCTTGTTGTGCGACTGAAGCGGACGGCGACCCGCGTCGTTACGAAACCTTCCTGTGTTCGCGCCCGCGCGAGGCTGAGAATGAAGCGGTCGCCCTGTTGCTCAAACTCTCGCGCGAGACGGGGGCGCGCGTCCACGTCGTTCATCATTCGTCGTCGGACGCGCTGCCGTTACTGCGCGCGGCGAAGGATGAAGGCTTGCGTGTGACGGCGGAAACTTGCCCGCACTACCTCGCGCTCGTCGCCGAAGAGATTGCTGACGGCGCGACCGAGTTTAAGTGTTGCCCGCCGATACGCGAGCGCGAAAATTGCGAGCGTCTCTGGGACGCTTTGCGCACGGGCACGATTGAGATGGTCGTCTCCGACCACTCGCCTTGCCCGCCCGCCTTGAAGCGGCGCGAGGCGGGCGACTTCCTGCAAGCTTGGGGCGGCATCTCGTCTTTGCAGTTTCGCCTGCCGGTCTTTTGGACTGAGGCACGTCGTCGCGGCTTCACGCCCGCTGGCATCGCGCGCCTGCTCGCCGGAGCGCCCGCGCGACTCGCACGTCTCGACGCGCGCAAAGGCTCAATCGCAGTTGGCCGCGACGCGGACTTCGTGATTTGGAACGCCGAAGGCGAGACGCGCGTCGCGCCTGAGACGAACGAACATCGTCACAAGCTCACGCCCTACGACGGGCGCGTGTTCGAGGGCGCGGTCGAGGCCACGTACTTGCGCGGCGAGAAAATCTACGACCGCGGCTCGTTCGCCGAAAGGCCGGCGGGCGTGCTTCTCAAGCGTTCGGCCTTTGAGAAAAATAATTAACATGGATTGACAGGATGAGCAGGATAATTCGGATTAGAGATGTAGGATTTCAAATTTCAAATCTCGAGTCCTTCATCCTGTCAATCCTGTCCATCCATGTTAATTTCTTCGTCTCTTTAGACACCATTGGAGAGTGATGACGACGGACTTCACTAATTTCGTTGACCTCGCGTCGGAACGATTGGGCGGCGCGGTTCTCTACGCCAACGACGACTTCTTCGCGCCGAAGGAGAATCTTTTGAAGGCGAGCGCGCCCGTCTTCGTAGAGGGCAAATACACGGAGCGCGGCAAGTGGATGGACGGTTGGGAGTCGCGCCGCCGTCGCACGCCCGGCTTCGACTGGTGTTTGATACGCCTTGGCCTCGCGGGCCGTGTACGCGGCGTCGTGGTTGACACTAGTTTCTTTCGCGGCAACTTTCCTGAAAGCTGTTCGCTCGAAGCGCGCGTCGCTAAGACGGACGCGACCGTCGAAGAGTTGACGAATGATGAGAGTCTCTGGGTAGAAATTCTTCCCGTGTCGAAGCTCGAAGGCGACTCGCGGAATCTGTTCGCAGTTTCTTCAAGTGAACGGTTCACGCACCTGCGTTTCAAGATTTACCCGGACGGCGGAGTGGCGCGCCTTCGCGTACACGGCGACGTAGTGCCCGACTGGGAGCGCATACGTCGTCGCGGCGGCGAGGTTGACTTGGCGGCTGTCGAGCACGGCGGACTCGTCGTCGCGACGAGCGACGAGTTCTTCGGCCACCGTCACAATCTGATTATGCCCGGACGCGGCGCGGACATGAGCGACGGTTGGGAGACGAAGCGCAGGCGCGGGCCGGGACACGATTGGTGCGTCATTAAACTCGGTACGACTGGAACGATTCGACGCGTAGAAGTTGACACGGCGCACTTCAAGGGCAACTTTCCCGAAAGCTGTTCTCTGGAAGTTTGCCGCGCGCCCGAAGGCGCGACGTTCGACGACGAGAGTGCGATAGCGGCGCTTGCGTGGCGACAGCTTCTTCTGCGCACGCGTTTGCAGGCGCACACGCGCCACTTCTACGAGGAGGAGTTGCAGGACGCGGGCGAGGCTACGCACGCGCGCTTCCGAATCTTTCCCGACGGCGGCGTCAGTCGCCTCCGACTTTACGGCACGCTCTCTTAAAGATGCCTGACTACTCGGACATCGAAGGGCCGATTGAACGTCTCAATCATCTGAGCGACGAAGAGGCTCGACGCGTTCTGCTCGACTGCTGCGGCTCTACGCGCTGGGCCGCGCGCACGGCGGCCAATCGTCCTTACTGGGACGTGGAGCAGTGTTTGATAATCGGCGAACGCATCTGGCGCGAACTTGAGCCTGCGGACTGGCTCGAAGCCTTTCGCGCGCACCCGCGCATCGGCGAACGCAAGACCGCTGTGGAGGTGAGCGAAGAAGCGCGCGCGTGGTCTGAGGGCGAGCAAGAGAGCGCGCGCGAGTCGGCGCGCGAGACGTTCGACGCGCTCGCGGAGGCCAACCGCGAGTATGAGGAGAAGTTCGGCTTCATCTTCATCGTCTGCGCGTCGGGCAAATCGGCGGAGGAGATGCTCGCTCTCTTGCGCGAGCGTCTGACGAACGACGCGGAGACGGAGCTTCGCGTCGCGGTGGACGAGCAGTGGAAAATCACGCGGCTTCGCATACTGAAATTCTTAAACGTCTGACTCGTAAATTCCGATGAGCGGCATCACGACACACGTTTTAGACATCGCGCGCGGTCGGCCCGCGTCGGGCGTCGGCGTAGTGCTCGAAGTCTTGGACGCGGGCGGCGGCTGGCGCGAACTCGGGCGCGGCGAGACGGACGCCGACGGGCGACTCCGTGAGTTGTTGCCCGAAGGTTTCGCGTTCACGGAAGGCTCGTACCGTCTCACGTTCGACGCGGGCGCGTACTTCGCGTCGCAGGGCGCGGCGACGTTCTACGCGGAAGTCACCGTCGCCTTCGTCGTCGGCGACGCCGCGGCGCACTACCACGTGCCGCTCCTGCTCAGCCCCTTCGGCTACTCGACCTACAGAGGAAGCTAAACGATGGAATATCTCCCCGCCGTTAAAGAGTGGATAAACCTGCTCGCGCGCTGGTTTCACGTCTTCGCCGCGATTCTTTGGGTCGGCTCGACCTACTACTTCACTTGGCTCGACGGTCGCTTTCAAGAAGAAGAAAAGTCGGCGACGAGCGACGACGACAAGACTCAAGTGTGGATGGTTCACAGCGGCGGCTTCTACGTCGTGGAGAAGCGCAAGACGCCGAGTCTTCAACGCCTCCACTGGTTTCGTTGGGAGGCCGCGTTCACTTGGCTGAGCGGCGCGTTGCTGCTCGTGCTCGTATATCACTTGGGCGGCGGGATGGTTGACACAGACGTGTGCGACATAAGCACGCGCACCGCCGTGCTTGCCGGAGTCGGACTCATCGTCGGCGGCTGGGTCGTCTATGACTTGCTCGTTCAGTCGCCGCTCGGAAGGAACGAGACGGCGTTCGCGGTCGTCGCATACGCGCTCGTCGCCGCCGCCGTTTATTGGATAACGCACGTCTTGAGCGGGCGCGCGGCTTACATACACGTCGGCGCGACGTTCGGCACAATCATGGCCGCGAACGTTTGGATGCGAATACTGCCCGCGCAGCGACGCATGATCGCCGCGACGAAGGAAGGCCGCACGCCCGACTCGGCGGACGCCGCGCGCGCAAAGCTGCGCTCGAAGCACAACACGTTCATGGTTATCCCCGTCGTCTTCACGATGATAAGCAACCACTACCCCGTCTCGACCTACGGAAATGACTCAGACTGTAAAATCCTTTCCACACTCTTCCACAAAGTCGGCTTAAAGCTGCCGCTCGACTTTCAACCCAACTGGGTCATCCTATGCGCGCTCATACTCGTCGGTTGGGTCGCGGCGAAACTCGTCCGCAGAGCGTAAAACAAATGATGAATGATGAGTGATGAATGATGAATGAAAGGCAGCGTGCTTGTCTTCATTCATCATTCCGCATTCCGCATTCATCATTTCGCCTTTACGGCCCTTGGCGGCCCGCGCCGATGGGGTCGCCGGGCGGCGTCGGCAGCGGCGCGGTGCGCTTGCGCGGTTCTGCGGGGCGCGCGAGGAAGCGTTCGATGTCGTCGCGCGTGGCGCGCAGGTGCGCGTCGGTCGCCGCGTCGCCTGTGGCGAACGTGGCGTCGCTCGAAGGCAGGTCGCGCATGATGGCGCGCAGTTGTCCGGTCGCGTTGGCGCGCACTTGCGTTGAGGCGTCGGGATTGGCGGCCAAGTCCATCAAGCGTGTGACGACGAGGCTTTGAACGGCGCGTGCGATGGCCGCTTGGTAAGCGTCCTTCGGAGCGGGCGCGCGCCAAGTGCGCGCGACGAGCGCGCCCGACACTTCGTTGAAGTCGGGGTTCGAGCCGTCGAGCGCGTGAAACTGGTTGAGGCGCGCGGCGCGGTGCGGCTCAAGAAGGCCGGTGATGGCGAGGTCTGCGGCGATTGTCGCCGCGCCGACGGCGTCGAAGGCCGGGTCTGTGCGTTTGGCGAAAAGCTCCTGCGTGCCGCCCTCGTAACCGTAGGCGCGCGGCGGGATGAGCGCGAGTATGCGGCGCGGGAGCGCGAGTTCTTCAACTTTGATTGTGTCGAGCACGGCGTTGAGCGCGCGTCTTTGTGTTTCGGCGGGCACGATTGATTGCGCGGGCGTGGGACTCGAAGCGTTCGCGCCGGTCTTGACGGCGTAGGTGTAGAAGAGTCCGCCGACGGATTTGACGGCGGCTTGAAGTTGATAACGGTGATGAAGGTAGAGCGGAAGCAGTTTGGCTTCCAACAACGAGAGCGGCGTGCCGCGCGGGACGTTGCCGAGTCCGAACTGCGAGAGCGCGATGCGACGGACTTCCATCTCGTGGCGAAGCATCCCGATGGGGTCGTCGCCGTTGTCCCAAAGATTCGCGAGCGGGTGCGCCGCGCCCGGCGGGCGCGCGTCGGCGTCGGAGATGAAGAGCATTCCAGCCTGCAAACCATCAGTCACGATCTTTTCAAGCTCCGCCGACTCGTCCGCGCCCTTTGGAAACTGCGCGTAGGCGAACTTGACCGCGAACTTGTCGTACGCGCCGACGCCGACCGAGTAAGCGTTCGACAGATCGAGCTTGCCGTTCTTTATCTCGACGAGGGGCGCGGGGTAGTCCATCACGGAGGCGCGACCGTATGTGCTGGCGGCGAAGTTGTGCGCGAGTCCGAGCGTGTGGCCGGTTTCGTGCGCGGCGAGTTGGCGTATGCGCGCGAGCGACATTCGCGCGGCGTCAACCGAAGGGTCGAGCGCGTCTAGTTCGTCGAGGTCGGGCATCAATCCGAGCGTGCAGGCATCCCAAGGCTCGCCCGTGCCGCGCACCGGCGCGGAGTCGAAGGTTGGGATGAGGCCGGTGCCGAGCATGTAGTCTTGTCGTATGCGGAGGCTTCCGAGCGTGACGTTGCCTTTGATTATCTCGCCCGTGCGCGGGTCAACGATGCTGCCGCCGTAAGACCAGCCGCGCGATGAGCGGTGAACCCAGTTGATTACGTTGTAGCGCGCGTCCATCGGGTCGGCGTCCGCCGGAAGGATTTTCACTTGGAACGCGTTGCGGAAGCCCGCGGCCTCGAACGCCCCGGCCCACCAAGACGCGCCCTCGACGAGCGCGCCGCGGATGGGTTCGGGCGCTCCGTTGTCAACGTAATAGACGATTGGCTTGACGGCCTCGGAGACCGAAGCCGCCGGGTCTTTCTTCTGCAAGCGATGACGAATTATCCAACGCTTCTCAATCGGCTCGGTGAAGGGCGAGGCGTAATCGTAGAACTCCACGTCGAAGATGCCGACGCGCGGGTCGAGACGGCGCGGCGTGTAGCCTGTGCCGGGCAGTTCGACGAGCGAGTGGTGCTCGCGGACGGTTAAGGATTGCGGAGTCGGAACTGTCTCGCGGACGAGCGGGCCTGTCTCGCCTTCGGTCGTGAAGGTGAGCGTGGTTTCGACCTCGGTGTTTTTCGGGAAGACTTTCGTGCGCGGCAGATAGACGGCGCTGCGCGAGTCGTCCAAGCGATACTGGCCTTGGTTCGATTGGCGAAGGCGGTCGGCGACGCCGTGCGCGTCGCGCATGAAGAAGGCGGTGGCGTCAACGAGCACGCGCGCGCCGTCAGTCGCTTCAACTTTGAAGCCCCAGAGCACGGAGCGCGCGAACGACTCGGCGACGGCGCGTTGCTCGCCCTCATCATTCGTGATTGCGCGATAGCGGTAGTTCGGCTCGACCATCAGAACCTTCGGGCCGACGCGCTCGAAGAAGACGACGTGCGTGTCGCCGAGTTGTCCGCGGTCGAGTCCCAAAGGGTTCGAGCCGACGCCCGTCGGGAGCGAGACTTGGTAGAGAAACTCCGTGTTAAAGCGCGGGATTTCCATCAGGAGCTTTCCGGCTTCGGCGTCCCAGTAGAGCGGGAAGTAACCGTCGAGCTTTTGCAGGCCGCGCGTTAAGGCGTCGAAAGTTTTCTTCTCCGTCTTCTCCTGCGCCGCGGCGTTGGAGATGATGAGAAGCATCGTGAAGAGGGCAAGAAGTAAACGTCGCATGGAATATTTCCTTTGATGACCCTGCCGAACTAGTAGCTAAAAGCTTCTAACCACAGAGGCACAGAGGACACAGAGGATGCACAGAGGGATTCACTCTCTGTGCCGCCTCAGTGTTCTCTGTGCCTGCGGTGGTTAATTCAATCTCCTTCATCTTCGACTAACGATTCACTGAAACGCGAGCGGCGGGAGATTCGCCGAACGCAGTTGGGCGTTGACGGATTCCACGTCCTTCTTCTTCAACTCGTCCCACGCCGACAGCAGTTCGCGGAGTCTTTGCTGAAACTCACCCGCTTGCGCGACCGCTTGCGTCGTGGGCGTCGTGTCGGACTGTTGTAAAAGTTCGTAAAGGGACGCGAGCGACGTGTGAATCTGGCTGAGTCCGGGTTTGGGCGCTGGCGGCGGAGATGGCGCGGGCGCGGCGGGCGTCGCGCCTTTCGGTGAAGAAGCGGGAGTAGGCGACGGCGTCGCGGCGGGCGGGCGGGCGGCGGCTTCGCCCGCAATCTCCGCAGCCCTTTGGTCGAGCGCGGCGAGCGAGGCGGAGAGCGCGCCGTTGAGGTCTGTGCGCGCGCGTAGGTCTTTAATCTGCGCGCGGAGTCGTCGCGCCTGCGTGAGCGCGTCGAAGCTTGAGTTCATGCCGCCGGCTGTTTCGGAGGAGAGCGCAAACTGTTGTTCGAGTCCCGCGCGCGGGGTTTTGACGCGCGGGTCAATCTCCACGTCGAGCGTGCGCGTGTAAGTTTGTCCGCCGACCGTGAGCTTTAAAGTGTACTGGCCGGGAAGAACTGAAGGGCCGCGCGGCTCACGCGGCGTGTCCATGTAAATCGCGGAGATCGGATACTCGTAGCGCAGGGCTTTGGGCGCGGGGTAGTGTAAGTCCCAGACGAAGCGTTGCATTCCGGCGCGCGCGGGGAGCGTGCGCGGCGGGCGAACCCAGTAGGTTGGGACGTTCAACTCCTTCTCGTCAACGTACTCCGGCTTGTCGTCGCTCGCAAAGCGACGGACGAGACGCCCCGCGCGGTCGAAGACTTCGAGGACGACGGGCGTTGTTGCTTCTGACTTCAAATAGTAATTGATAATCGCGCCGTCGGGAGGGTTCTGGCCCGCGGGTTCTTCGGGCGGGAGCGGCGTGTCGGTGTTGACGTTGCGCTGGACGCGATATGCGCGTTGCGGCTGGAAGAGGAACGTATCGGAAGCTGCGATGCTCGCGTCCAACTGGCGGAGCGGCGTGATGTCGTCGAGAATCCAGAAGGAACGACCGTGCGTGCCGGCGACGATGTCGTCGCGGTGGACGACGAGGTCGCGTATTGATGTCGCGGGCATGTTGAGACGCAGCGACTGCCAGTCGTCGCCGTCGTTGAAGGAGACATAGACGGCGCGCTCCGTGCCGGCGAACAACAATCCTTTGCGTTGCGGGTCTTCGCGGACGGTGTTGACGGGGTCTGCGGGCAGGCCGCGAACAATCTCAGTCCAAGTTCGTCCGCCGTCGTGCGTGCGGTAGACGTGCGGGCGAAGGTCGTCGAGGCGAAAGCGGTTGACGGCGGCGTAGGCGGTCTCTTTGTCGAAGTGTCCGGCGTCAATGATGGAGACCTTGCTCCAAGAAGTGAGCGCGGGCGGAGTGACGTTCGTCCAGTTCTTTCCGCCGTCGCGCGTGACGTGTATGAGTCCGTCGTCGGTTCCCGCCCAGATCATCTTCACGTCTTTGAACGAAGGCGCGACGGTGTAGATCACGCCGCGTCGCGGCATCGAGGCCATTTCGGGCTTGCTATAGACGCCGATTGATTCGGGCACATCGTAGCGTTCGCGCGTCAAATCACCGCTGATTATCTCCCACGACTGGCCGCCGTTCGTCGTCTTGAAGAGAACGTTTCCGGCGTAGTAGAGCGTGTGCGGGTCAATGGGCGAGAAGAGGACGGGCGCTGTGCGAAGGAAACGATACTTGCCCGTGCGTACGGCTTCGGGCGCGATCTGTTGCGCTTGGCCGGTGGTCTTATCGAAGCGTGAGAGCTTGCCGCCGTAGATGATGTTGGGATTAAGCGGGTCTGCGGCGACGTAGCCGTACTCTTCGGCGCCGACGGTGCGCCAGTCGCGGAACGTGATTGCGCCGTTGTCGCCGCGGCTCGTTGTGCCGACCGAGCCGCTCTCCTGCTGGCCGCCATAGACCCAGTAGGGAAACTGGTCGTCGGTGGAGACGTGGTAGAACTGCGCGGTCGGCTGGTTGTACCAACTCGACCAAGTGCGACCGCCGTTGACGGTGATGGTCGCGCCTTGGTCTGTGGCGAGGAGCATGATGTTGGGGTTTTCGGGGTTAATCCAGATTGTGTGATAGTCGTCGCCGCCGGGCGCGCCTTTGAAGGCGTGGTAGGTTTTGCCTCCGTCGGCGGAGCGATAAGAGGAAGTGTTGGCGGAATAGACTAAATCAGGGTCGCGCGGGTCAACTTTGATTTCGGCGAAGTCGCTGCCGCGACCCCACACGCGCACTTCGTCGTTGACGCGCTGCCACGATTCGCCCGCGTCGTCGGAACGATAGATGCCGCCGAGTTGCGGCGAGTCAACGTTGGCATACATGCGTCGCGGGTCTGACGGCGCGATTGCGAAGCCGATGCGCCCCAAGCCTTGCTCGAAGGTCGGGAGTCCTTTGGTAAGTTGACGCCAAGTCGTGCCGCCGTCGGTTGACTTGAAGAGGCCGCTCGCCGGCCCTTGCCAAGAGCCGTTCTCCCAAGGGCCTTGGCGCGCGGCCCAAAGAGTAGCGTAAACGGTCTGCGGGTTCTTCGGGTCGAAGGCGAGCGCAATCGCGCCCGTGTTTTCGTCTTTGTAGAGAACCTTCTCGAAGGTGCGTCCGCCGTCCGTCGAGCGGAAGACGCCGCGCTCGGCGTTCGGGCCGTAGGGGTGTCCGAGCACGGCGACGAAGAGGCGTTCGGGGTCGCGCGGGTCAACGATTATCGCGCCGATCTGTTGACCGTCGCGAAGGCCCAAGTGCTCCCAAGTGCGACCGCCGTCGTTCGATTTATAGATGCCGTCGCCGACCGAAAGGTCTGGGCGCTGCAAGCCCTCGCCGCTTCCGACGTAGACGGTGTCGGGGCGTGAAGGCGCGACGGCGAGCGCGCCGATTGAGCCTGTGGGCTGTTCGTCGAAGATGGGCGTCCAAGTGCGTCCGTAGTCGTCTGTTCGCCAGACGCCGCCGTTGTTGACGCCGATGTAGAAGACGTTCGGGCGACCGGGGACGCCCGTCGCGCCCACCGTTCTTCCGGCGCGGAACGGGCCGATCATGCGCCAGCGCATTGACTGGTAGAACTTCTGGTCGAACTGCTGCGCGCTAGCCGTCGGCACGCACGCGGCGAAGACGGCGAAGATGAAAAGAGACGACACTGCGCGGCGCGTCAAACTCACGTTTGGCCTCCTGAAGTCTTTGAAAGGTGGTTTGATTCTATTCAAGACTGAGAATTTTTAATCGCTCTTAACCACAGAGGCACAGAGAGCACGGAGGCGGCACAGAGAAGAACTTGAGATTTGAAATACTCTGTGCAACCTCTGCGTCCTCTGTGCCTCCGTGGTGAAAAACCGTTGGCTACACTCACGGTTTGAGTCTGTGCGTTTCCGCGTCGTCATTTCCTGTTAGCCGACGCGGCCTGTACGAACGAGGCTGCGTCGCGCTTGAGTTGCGCGAGCGAGCGCGCGTCTATGTACATCATGTGCCCGGCCTCGTAGTAGGTCGCCGTGACGTTGCCTTGAAGGCTTGGGTCAAGGCCCATGTGCCTGAGCGTGTACTGCGTCGCAAAGTAGGGCGTCGCTAAATCGTAGTAGCCCGAAGCGACGAAGAGGCGCATGTAGGGGTTCTTGGCGAACGCGCTGCGCAGGGCCTCGCTCACGTCTGCGTAGGAGTTGTCGGAGCCGAAGTCCCAACGCCCGATGCCGCCGCCGAGGATGAAGTATTCGAGGTCTGACTTGAAGCCAAGTTCGCCGCGGACGTAGTTGTTGAAGGTGGCCGTGTAGGGCGGTCGGATGGCTGCGAGCGAGGGGTCGAAGTCGGGCGTTTCGGAGACGGCGAGCGCGTCAATGCCTTTGAAGCGTCCGTCGAGTCGGCCCACGGTTCGCTTCTCGTCGCGCAACAACTCTTTGTCGAAGCGTTGAATCTCGATGCGAAGGTCGCTGTTGTCTATAAACTTTTTGTCGAGGCCCGTGTAGCGGTTGAGACGGTCAATCACTTCCTGACGCTCCGACGCGGTGAGACGGTCGCCCTTGGCGAGCGCGGTTGTGTAGTCGGTCGCGGCCCAGCGTTCCACTTCGTCGAGCGTCTTTCTCAAATCGCTCTGAAGGTCGGGCGGCAGCTTTTTGTGATACCAAGCGATGGCCGTGTAGGTCGGAAGGAAAAGGACGTATGGAAGGTCGTTGCCTTTGGCGAAGCGCGCGGTCTGAAAGTTTAAGATGGTCGAGATGAGCATGACGCCGTTGAAGGCTATGCCGCGTTCGATGAGATAGCCCGAAAGACCAGAGGCGCGCGTCGTGCCGTAACTCTCGCCGACGAGAAAGAGCGGCGAAGTCCAACGCTCGTTGCGCGCGAGATAAAGACGTATGAACTCGCCGACCGACTGTATGTCGCCTTGAAGGCCGAAGTATTTGTTTGCGAGTTCGGGCTTGGCGGCGCGGCTGTAGCCCGTGCCGACGGGGTCTATGAAAACGAGGTCGGTGAAGTCGAGCCAAGTGTGTTCGTTGTCAACGAGGTGGAAGGGCGGCGGGGGCATCGCGCCGTCGTCGAGCATGCGGACGCGGCGCGGGCCTAAAGCGCCGAGGTGAAGCCAGACGGATGAAGAGCCGGGGCCGCCGTTGAAGGAAAACATGAGCGGACGCTGCGAGCGTTCGCCGGCGCCGTCCGCCGTGTAAGCCATGTAGAAGACGCGCGCCTCCGTTTCGCCCGCGGCGTTCTTCAGAGGCATCACGCCCGTCGTCACCGTGTAGCGCAGCGAGCGCGCGCCGACCCTTATCTCGTGATGCGTCACGACGGGCGGGCTGTCGGTCATCGCCGCGTCTTTTTCGGTCGGAGGCGTTGGGCTTGCGCCCGCGCGAGCGCCGGGCGAGGCCGCGGGCGTGCTTTGCGCCGCGCCCGCGGGCCGGTAGTTTGCGCGCGCGGCTGCGACGAGTTCGGAGTTTGCGCCCGCGTCGCGGAGTTCCTGTTCGACGGCGGGCGTCACCTCGAAGTCAACGCCGCTGTCGCGTATGGCAGCGATGAGCATCAAGAGTCCGGCGTCTCTACGTTCGGGCGCGAGACCGCGCAGAAACGCGACGACGTTCTCCTTCGTGAACGCGGCGCGCGCAGGCGTCTGCTGAGCGCGCAGCGCGGGCGCGACCGAGAGGCAGAGCGCGAGCGCGATAAGTGCGACTACGTTTGAACTCTTCGACTTTGACTCGACGGAACTGTGGCCTCGCATCCGTTTCTTGTGAACCTCCTCGCGGAATTGGCGTCAGGACTTTATTATAAAAGTTCGGCGCGCGGAATGAGTTTGTAGGGGCAGGGCTTGTCCCTGCCCGCGTTGATTCATAACTCTCAACGTCGAATTAATCCAATCGTTGCGGGCAGGGACAAGCCCTGCCCCTACAACTTTCAGGGCGTTCTTAGTTAATCCGGCGACGGCTGCGTCGAGAGACAGAAATCCTCGCCGTGCAGCCAGCATTCAGCCGTCGCTTCGTGCGCGTCGCGCCTGAGCGACTGCACGGCGAACCAGTTGCCGCGCATCAGAGCATCGCGCAGGCGCGTGTTCATCTCCGGGTCGCGCGCGCCCGCGCACGAATAAATCGCGACGGGCGACAGGATGCGCGCGTCGAAGGTCGCGCCCGCGCGCTTCAGTTTCAACATGAAGCCGCCGCCCGACTCTTCGCCGTCGCGCGTGACCGTGAGCGGCAGAATCAGTCGCCCGCCGTCGTTAAGAGCGTCGAGCCAGACGGGGCGCGGGTGCGTCGCGCCCGCGTTGACGAAGACGACGTCAGCAGGCCCCGCGTCGTACGTGCCTCCGTCGGCGCAGACAACTTCGACATGAGACAGGCGCGCGAGATTCTCTTTGGCGCGTGCCGCGAGTTCGGAATCGTATTCAATCCCGACGACGCTTCCCTCGCTCCCGACGGTCTCCGCCAAGATGGCCGTGTAGTAGCCGACGCCGCAGCCGACGTGGACGACGCGTTCGCCCTTCGAGAGTTCGAGCGCGTCGAACCAAGCGGCGAGCGCGCTCGGCTGGCCGTTGTTGAGACGGCGCTCGGCGTCAATGGCGACGAGGACGTTATGATAAAGATGGCGCGGGTCTGCGTCCGGCGTCGTTCGGTAGCCGCCCTGTGCGTTTGCGTGCGCGCGCCCCTGCCAAGAGTCGGGCGTCGCTATCTGCCAAGGGCCTTGGCCGAGATAGTCTTCGCGCCGGACGCGCGCGAAGGCTTCGGCGAGCGCGTCGTTCTGAATGTTGGAGACGGCGCGAATCTCTTCGGCGTAGAAGCGTCGCAGTTCGTCAAGCTCCATCGCTTTTTCCCCGGCAGCCGCGCAGATTCTTAATTGAACGCGGCGCGGAAATCAAATCTTTTTAGCGCGCGGGCGGTTCAAATACCGAAGCCACAGCAGACGCGCGGCGACCGAACGAAGCGGCCTCCACTCCTCGGCCAACGCCTCCAACTCCCGCGCCGACGGGCGCGCTTCGAGGCGTTTGATCTCCTGCGCTGCGAGTTGGAGCGCGAGGTCGCCCGCCGGAAACGCGTCCGCGCGACGCAGCGCGCGCAGCAGATACATCTCCGCCGTCCAAGGGCCGACGCCTTTGAGACTTGTGAGGCGCTCGCGCGCGACTTCGTCAGTTTCACTTGCGAGCGCGTCGAGGTCTAGTTCGCCCGCGACGAGAGAGCGCGCGAGATTCCTGACGTAGTCAATCTTCTGACGACTGAAGCCCGCGCGCTTGAGCGCGTCGTCGTCGAGCGCGAGGAAGGCGGCGGGCGTAAGCTCCGGCGCGAAGGCTAAGAGTCGGTCGAAGCAGGCGCGCGCGGCTGCGGTCGAAACCTGTTGCGCGAGCATTATTCGCACGAGCGCGGCGAAGCCCGGCTCGGTCTCAAACAGCGGCGGCGCTCCGAACTCACGCGCGACGCGCGCCAAGTCTTCGTCCGCTTCCGACAGTCGCGCGACGGCGCGCTTGAGCGACTGCTCGGTCAGCGGCTGCGTCGCTTTTATAGATGTTTTTGCGGATGACGACATGACTTAATGACTCTCACTTGAGCTTAGTAAAAAGAATAACCACAGAGGCACAGAGGACGCAGAGGATGCACAGAGGATTTAAAACTCTGTGCTTCCTCTGTGTTCTCTGTGTCTCTGTGGTTAATTCCGCTCACAGCAAATTCGTCTGGAAAGCAAAATGAATTTACAAACGCCGGCGGCTTCTTGAGCGCGATGAGCGACGAGCCACTTCGTCTTTGTCACCGTCGCCTTCATCATCACGCGCGGCCCTTCGTTCGTCGCGTTCGGTTTCGGCCTCCGCTTTGACGCCTAGACGCAGCGCGTCGAAGGCCGGAAGGCGCGCGGCTTCGGGCATCGGCGTGCTTGCGCCGCGAACGGAGAACCAGATGGCCTCGTTGAGCGTGCGCGCGTCGGCAACGTCGGCGTGCGAGATGTCTTGTTCTTCGGTGCGTCGCATCCAGTAGAGGCTCGCGGCGTCGCGCGCGGCAGGCGTCGTGAGGTTGTCGAGCGCGATGTCTGGGAGCAGAGCCTTGTACGGGCGAAGGTCTGGCTCGTTTCGGAAAATGTCAACGGGCGTGGCCGACGCGTCGAGTTGATTCATCGGCCCGAAGCCGAGCATGAGTTCCATCGTGCGGACGAGGCTCACGGTGTTGTGAAACTCGTGTACGAGCGCGCCCGCGCGGTTGTATGCGCTGATGACGAGCGCGACCGAGCGATGACAGTCAACGTGATCCGGGCCGTCCTGCGCGTCGTCTTCGACGACGAAGATGGCCGTGTCTCGCCAGTAAGGACTGTTCGAGACGGCCTCGACGAGACGACCGAGCGCGTAGTCGTTGTCGGCGACGTAGAACTGCGGCGTCGGCCTTCCGGCGGAGACGCCGTTTGTGTGGTCGTTCGGCAGACGCACGATTGAGAAGGCGGGAAGCTCTTCGCCCTTCCCAGATTCGCGCGCGGCGACAAACGCGCGAAACTCCGCGAGCCAGACTCCGATGCGCGAGTGTACGCCCGCCGCAGCGCCCGCGTTTGCGCCGCCGACGAGCGCGTCCGTTTGTCCGTTTGAAGACTTGGCGGCTTTGTAGGATTCGACCGTCAACGCGTCGGGCGTCATCATGTCGAAGTTCCGAAAGGTCGCGCTGTGGTGGCCTTCGAGAGTTTTCTTCGTGGCAAACGCGGAGACCGTAGGCGAGAGGTCTGGATACTGCTTCGAGCGGTTCGACTTGATGGATGAAACGTCGGCTTCCGAAAGCGTCGAGACGTACTCGCCGTAGTTTCGATAACTGAGTCCGGCGCGCGCGGCGGCGTCCCAGAGGTAGAGCGTCTCAGGCTCGCCCGCGTCGCGCGCGCCATGAAGATACGGGATGAAGCGGCGCATGTAGTCGGTAATCTCCGAGGCGGTCGCGGAGGCGCGAAACGCGGGCGGCGCGCCCGTCTGCGGCCAAAGGTTCGGCAAACGGTTGAAGCCCTCGAAGTCGTAACTGCGGCCACGGTCTGAGTAGTTCCAACGGAAGGCTTTGTCGAGATAGTCGGACGAGAAAGCGGCGGTTGACCAGTTGTGCCCGTCGGGGCTGGCCTCGGAGTTGACGAAGAAGCGGTCGAGGAGTCCGAAACGAAGCGCGAGCGCGCGATGATTGGGCGTGACGTCTTGCCGCGCGCCGGAGGGCGAGCGTGCGGCGTCGCCTGCGCCGAAGATTGCTATTTGTGCGTCGCCGTCGGCGAGCTGACGGTCGCCGCTGCGCTCAACGTCGCCGAAGACCTGATCGTAAGTTCGATTCTCTTTGATGACGTAGATTATGTGCTTGATGGGCGAACGGCCTCCGAAGAGTTGGCGGCGCTCAGGGCCGAGCAGCCCGTCGTTGCGCATGACTTGTTGCGTGTAGCGCGCGAGTTCGCGTTCGTTCGGCGCGCTTACGGCGCTGATGTTTCCCGCCATGAGCGGGACGCTGTGTTCGCCGCCCTGACCGCCGCCGCGACCCGTGCCCGCCGGGAAGCGGTCGTTCGGGAGATTCGGCGCGCGCCCCGTCGTGTTGGCGACGACCGAAGAGTTCTCGAAGCCAGTCCCCTTGCCGTTTCCGACGTAGAGCGTGCCGCCGGCGAACGCCAACGCCGAAGGATAATAACCCGTCGGGATGAAGCCGCGTACGACAGAGCGGCGGGCTTCGTCGGAAGGACGGCGCGCGTCTGCTTCGCGCGTCTCCGTGTTTCTGACCGCGCCGCGCGCGGCGTTCGAGAGAGCGACGACGGCGACCGAGTTGCTGTGCGCGTTTGCGACGTAGAGCGTCTGCCCGTCGTCGCTCAAGGCCAGTCCTTCGGGACTCGCGCCGACCGGCGCGCGCTCAGAGAGACGCACGTTGACGCGTTCGATTTCGCGGTCGGTCGCGGTGTCAATGACGGAGACTGTGTCGGCGTTGGAGTTTGCGACGTAGAGACGCGAGGCGTCGGCGTTCAAAATCATCGCGGTCGGGTGTCGCTCGACGGCGACGTAAGAGACACGGCGCGCACCATTCGCGGAAGAAACAACCGCGACCGATGCGTCGTTCCAACACGACACGTAAACCTTCGACGGAAGGGCGACGACCGCGTAAGGATAGACGAAGCGTTCCGCGCCGTCGCCGGTCGTCAACGCGGCGGCGTTAGTCGCCGGCTTGCCGTCGTTCGAGTTCGCGTTCTGTCCAGCGAGGTCAACGCGTTCGAGCCGTCGCGCGCCGCCGAGGTCGCTGATGATTCCCAAACTGTCGCCGAGATTGTTTGCGACGTAGAGCGTTTCGCCGTCGTCGCTGATGGCGAGTCCGGTCGGATAGACGGCGGCGCGTTCGCGGTTGTAGCGCGGGTGCGGCGCGACGCGCGCGAAGGCCGAAACGTCTATGAACGGCGCGTCAACTTTCGTGTCAGGGCCGTTCGAGACGGGCGTGAGCGGCGCGGACGCGCCCGGCCTCAAGCGAAACATCCAGATTTTATTCTCGAAGCCGCCCGAAGCGTAGAGCGTGAACGAGCCGTCGTCCGCGGCGCGCGGCGAGAAGACCGCGCCGACGTTTACGCTCTGCGGCGTCGGAAAGTATATGTTTTGAACGACGGCGGGCGCGGGGCGCGCGTTTAGGTCAATGACGGCGAGCGACTGTTGAGCGCGATTGGTCGCGGCGTTGAACTGAACGCCCGTGCCGCTGTTGACCGCGACGAGGTAGCGACCGCGCCCGTCCGCGCCCGTGCGGTCGGGGCTGCGCACGAAGTTCACTGGAAGCGCGCCGACCGCGGGCTGTCGCGTCGTCAAGTCTGTGACGAGCGCGCCCGCGGGCGTGATGGGGCGCGCGCCGAAGGCGTCTTCGCGCGCGGCGCTGAAGTTGGCGGAAGAGGCAACAAGACCGCACGCCAACGCGGCGAGTGTGACGACGAACGCGAGCGTCGCGCGGTGCGACCGCGTTGCGCGTAATGGACGTTTCATGCGAACGCTCCTTGAAGACAAAGGCAGTGACAGGTGACGAGTGGCGAGTGACGAGACGGAAGACAAGTCGTTCTCGTCACTCGTCACTCGTCACTCGTCACTTCTTCTATCTCTTGGGTCGAACCGTCACGAAAAGCGTCCCTTCGCCGGGGCGCGTGACTAAAAGAAGGATTGGGCGGTCGCCCGCGTCCTTGACCGCCGCGCGAAGGTCTTCGACCGATTTGAGCGTCTGACGATTCGCCTGCTCTATTAGGTCGCCCTGCTCGATGCCGGCTTCAGCCGCCGGGCCTGCGCTGTCAACCGACGTGACGACGAGTCCTTGCGCGTCTGCGGGCAGTCGCAGGCGCGAGGCCAACTCAGGCGTGAGCGGCGTAACGGCGACGCCGAGTTTTCCGCCCTCGCTCTCGCCGCCGCCTTCATCTTGATTGTTCTGCCCGCGCTCGTCCTTATCGCTTTCGCTCAACTCGCCGAGCGTCACCTTTATCTGTTGCTCGCCGCCGTCGCGCACGACCGTAAGCGTTACGTCCGTGCCGGGCTTGGTCGCCGCGACCGTGTTGCGTAGTTCGTTCGCGTCGTTGACTTGCTGGCCGTTGATTGCCGTTATCACGTCGCCGCGCTTGAGGCCCGCCCTCTCAGCCGCGCTTCCCTTCTGCACCGAGCCGACGATGACGCCGCGCGTCTCCTTCAGTCCGAGACTTTTAGCAATGTCGTCGGTCACGGCCTGAACGTAGACGCCGAGTTGCCCGCGCCGGACTTTGCCGCCGTTGATTAATTGCTCGGTGACGGTTCGCGCCATGTTCGACGGAATCGCGAAGCCGATTCCGATGTTGCCGCCCGAAGGCGAGAGGATTTGCGAGTTGATTCCGATGAGATCGCCCGAAGTGTTTACGAGCGCGCCGCCGGAGTTGCCTTGATTAATCGGCGCGTCGGTTTGAAGGAAGTCTTCAAAGCTTCCGTCGCTCAAACCCGTGCGCCGCCCCTTCGCGCTGATGATTCCGGCGGTCACGGTCTGGCCGACGCCGAGAGGGTTTCCGACCGCGAGCACGATGTCGCCGACGCGAACCCTGTCGGAGTCGCCCAAAGTGAGCACGGGCAAATCTTTCGCGTCAATCTTCAAGACGGCGAGGTCGCTCGGCGCGTCCGTGCCGACGAGCTTGGCGGGAAAACTTCTGCGGTCTGTCAGTTCAACGGTTATCTCTTCCGCGCCGTCAACGACGTGATGATTCGTGACGATGTAGCCGTCCGCGGCGATGACGACGCCCGAACCGAGTCCGTGCTGCCGCATCTCCGGTTGCTTTTGCGACTGCGGCGCGCGACCGCCGAAGAAGTCGCGGAAGGCCGGGTCGTCGAAGAACGGATGCTGCTGCGGCGCGCGCACGACGCGCTCCGAACGAATCGTCACGACCGCGGGCGCGACGCGCTCAACAACGTCGGCGTACGTGTTCTTCTCGACCGACGCGACTGCGCCCGTGCCCGCGGGCTGCGGGAGCGTGAACGCCTCGCGCCTACGGCATCCCGAAAGCGCAAACGCCGCCGACAACAGAAACAGAACGACACGAAAACTTGCTCTCTTCATCCTCTTAACCCCTCGAAAACCGACGGCGCGCGCGACACGCGACAGTGAAGCGCGCGCCTGCGACCGTCTGAGTTTGCGCACCACAACCGAAAGCGCGGGTGCAAGCTTCATACCATCCTGACTGAGAAATTTCCGAGTCGAGAATACAATTTTACACGCCGCCCTTGCAAAAGCAGCCGCCGCGCGCCTTCGACATTCGCCCGCGCCGCGCGCCGACTCCCGCAAACATGCCACACCCGCAAATTCGCCACGCCCAAACGCGCACCGACTTTGTAGCGAACGCGCGCGCGTCCGTCCGTGTCGCGCGCCGCAAATTCTCACTTCGGCATCGAGCAATCCCAAGCCGCGCGCGCGTTGGCGCGAGACGCGGCCCAGATTACGAGCCGCACGACTTCCGGCACAACGCCTGCGTCCGTCGTCGCGTCCGTGCGCCACGCGCGCGAACGCTCGACGGTCGAGCGCCAAGGTTCTTCGAGCGTCTCCAACGCCCACTCGACCGCGCGCGCCTTGCTCGACAATTCCTTGCGCGCGAGCGTGTAGAGAGCGCGGCACATCGTCTCGACGACGTAGGCCGCCGCCGACCTTCGCGGCGCGCGCCACTCAGGCTCGTCCTGCGTCTCGGCCCACTCCGCCCAGTCGTTCAGGCGCGAGCGGACGGCTTCGGTCAACTCCGCGTTCGTAACGGGTTCGACGAGCGTCGCTGGGTTCGGGCCGTGGAGCACGACGCCGCGCTCGCGCAGAGTCCAACGCTCAAGAATCCAGTTTGCGTGATGCTCGGCCCACTCAAGCGACGCGCCTTGTCCCAACGTTGCGTGGCGAAGGCCCGGCTGGAAGCGGCGGAGCGCGGCGCGGTCAACGTAAGCCATCTCGATTCTGTTCGCGTAACGATTCGGGAGCGCGGCGATTTGCGCGTGGAGACGCGCGAGCGCGTCGAACTCGGCGTCGCCGATTGCCTGCTCAGTCACGGCGAGCAAGTCAACGTCGCTCGTCTCCGGCAGAAAATCGCCCGTCGCGAGCGAGCCGCGCAGATAGACGCCGACGAGGCGGTCGCCTAATTCCCGACGAAGGCCCGCGAGAAGCGCGTCTAAAATCTCTTTCACTTCGTCTGGGAGATTCATACGTTCTTGCCGCGACGACTCGGCGCATGATACAGCGCCGGGCCGAGCCGGCCTCGAATTAATTTTTTCTATGCCATCGGCGCGGGCGGGTAGTATTATGCGCGAAAGAATTTTTCAAGGCGCAATTGCACGGGGTTGTTCGTGAGCGAGCCGGGGTCGCACGGAGTTTGAAGTTAACGCCACTCGTCTTAGCTTGTAAGAGTCTGAAATACCTCTCTTAAAACTCTTGAAGGAAGGAAACAACCATGAGACTAAGTGCCGGAAGAAAAATCTCTGCGCTTTTCGCCAGCCTGTTCCTAATCGCGCTCACGCCCGCCGTCGCTTCGAGCGCGAAACCTTCCACGCCGTACGCCCTGCCGAATCCAGTGCTCTATCTTCGAGGGATTGAATTTTTCACGCAGGGCGGCAAAAACTACATCCGTTACAACTACGGCGTTGACAACTTCATGGCCTACCCCGACAGCATGTTTGCCGCCGCGCCCGCCCTGCCGCCCTGCGGCAAGAACACGAAAGCGTCGCGCACGTGGGTTGACATCTACGAACAGAGCGGCAAGCGTCTCTACGGCTTCTGCGCGTTGGGGAAGGCCACAGACCTCAATCAGCTTTGGTTCGCGCTCGAAGAAGGCATCGTCCCGCCGAGTTGGGTCTATATCGAGATGACGGATCGGCAGACCAACACGAAGTACAAATCGAACCTTGCGGAGACGACGCCGTAGCGCGCCCACCGAGACACGTTTCATGCCGAGACTTACGACGCTCCTCGTCGCTCTCTCGATTCTCTGCGCGCCCCTCGCGCCGGTTGCCGCGCCGCAAAAGCCGCGCGACGCGACGCGCGTGAACAGGCGCGAGGTCGCCGAGCGCGTGCGCGCCGAGTTTTTGCACGCGTGGCGCGGCTACAAGCAGTATGCTTGGGGACACGACGACCTTCGACCGCTCTCGAAGAGTTTCAACGACTGGTACGAGCAGCCAATCTTGATGACCGCGGTTGACTCGCTCGACGCGCTCATACTCCTCGGCTTCAAAGATGAGGCCGGCGAGACGCGACGCTTCATCGTCGAGAATCTTTCCTTCGACAGAGACATCTACGTACAGAACTTCGAGATAACCATCCGACACCTCGGCGGACTCCTCTCGGCCTACCAGTTGACGGGCGACCGGCGTCTGCTCGCGCTCGCCGAAGACTTAGGAGAGCGCCTGCTCCCCGCCTTCAACTCGCCGACCGGCATCCCCTACCGCTTCGTCAACCTGAAGACGGGCAAAGTCCGCGAAGCGGAGACGAATCCGGCTGAAGCGGGAACTCTGTTGATTGAGTTCGGCGCGCTGTCGAAACTCACGCGCCGCGCAGTCTTCTACGATAAGGCGAAGCGCGCGCTCGTCGAAGTCTACCGGCGTCGTTCGTCAATCGGACTCACCGGCAATCGCATCAACGTGGAGACGGGCGAGTGGACGGGGCGCGACAGCCACATAAGCGGCGGGATTGATTCCTTCTACGAGTATCTTCTCAAGTGCTGGCTTCTGTTCGGCGACCGCGACTGCCGGCGCATGTGGCTCGAATCGGCGGCGGCGGTCAACAAATATTTGGCCGACGACGACGGGCGCGAACTCTGGTACGGCCACGCCGACATGACGACGGGCCAACGCACGGCCACGACCTACGGCGCTCTGGACGCATTCTTCCCCGCCGTGCTCGCGCTCTCCGGCGACATCGCGCGTGCGCGCCGCCTTCAAGCCTCGTCTTTCAAGATGTGGACGACTTGGGGCGTCGAACCCGAACGTCTCGATTACAAGACGATGCGGATTGTACGCGCGGGCTACCCGCTCAGGCCCGAAATCGTCGAGTCAACTTATTACCTTTATCACTTCACGCGCGACCCGCAATACCTGCGCATGGGCGAGACGCTTTTCCGCTCCTTCGTCGAACACTGCCGGACAGACGCGGCCTACGCATCGCTCAAGAGCGTCGTCACGAAAGAGAAGGAGGACGAGATGCAGAGCTTCGCCCTCACCGAGACGCTCAAATACTTCTACCTCCTCTTTGCGCCCCGCGCGCCGCTTAACTTCCGTCGCGTCGTCTTCAACACCGAGGCCCATCCCATCTGGAAGACTTGGTAAGCGCCTCTCGGAAAACTAAGAGAGCCTGACAAAACTGTAGGGGCAGGGCAAGTCCGCGGCCCGCCGTTCATAACAAGAAGTTCTATTTTATGAACGGCGGGCCGCGGACTAGCCCTGCCCCTACGGACTGTTCTTTCGCCCTCAGTTTCGTTAGGCGACCTTATTCGTCGCCGCCTTCGTCTCCTTCACCGACGCCTTCATCCTCCGCTTCGCCGCCCGGAGGGCCGCCCGGACTGGCCGCGCCCGGCGCCGGCCTGACGATGACCGCCGGAATGTCCGACGTGCGGACGAGGTTGTTGAAAGCCTTGAGGTCGGTCGTCATCACCTGACTGAGACGCTGCAACTGCGCGTCAATCTTTCCGGCGAGTTCGTCGTAGAGCGTGTAGGACTGTTCGGTCGGCGCGGCGTCGGCGCTCCCGACGATTGAGCCGAGCGCGGCCAGTTTGTTGTTGAGCTTGATGGGGAAGTTCAGAGGGTCTTGGCTGCTCTGATTCTTCGTCTGGTAAATCTCCTCCTCTATGGCCGAGAGCTTCGCGTTAAGCTCGCGCCCCGCGTCGAGCACGGGCCGAGCGTTCGGCGCGTCCGCCGCGCGCTTGAGCAAGTCGTCTAGTTGTCGTTTCACGTCGCGTATCTGCGCGACGGCGTTGTGCGTCTCCGTCAGCTTGTCTCGAATCTTCACGAGCAGAGCGAGTTGCTTCTGAAAATCTTCGGGCGAAGTTTGAAGGCGCGGGTCTTTCTTAATCTCGAAGGTCTGCGTGTGCGTCGCGCCGTCGGCGGTCAGTTTAACTTGGTAAGTGCCGGGGACGGCGCGTGGGCCGCGCACGTCGCCCGCCCAGAGAATCATTCCGGGGAAGCGCGCCGCATCAACGTGTCGCATGTCCCAGACGAAGCGGTTTAGTCCCTGCTCGGTCGTGACGCGCGGCGCGCCGCCGCCGCGTCCGGCAAACTCCGAAGCCTCCTCGCCCGAAGGCGCGGCGGGCTGTTCGGGCGGCTGTTGAACTTGCGCCGAGCCGGGCGCGGTCGAAGTCCCTTGCTGTCCGGCTGTCCCGCCCGTCGGCGCGGGGCGCGGCGCGCGCGCCGTGAACTTGCGCACAGACTTGCCCGACGGGTCTATGAACTCAATCGTCACGTCGGTCGCCGGTTTCGATTTCAAGTAGTAATAGACGACGACTCCCGAAGGCGGGTTAGTGCCGACTGTCGCCGTGGCGGGAAGCGGCCCGCCACCTCCTCCGGCCATTCTGTAAGTGTCTTCGGGTTTCAAGAGCGTCGTCTCGCCGCCGCCGGCGCGCATCGCGTCGGTCAACTGTTGAAGCACGGAGAGGTCGTCGAGAACCCAGAAGCTTCGGCCTTGCGTGGCGACGACCAAGTCCTTCTCTCGACGGTGAACGGCGAGGTCTGTGATGGGCGTGTAGGGTAAGTTCAACTGGAAGGGCTGCCAGTGTTCGCCGTCGTCGAAGGAGATGTACATGCCGAGTTCCGTTCCGGCGTAGAGCAGTCCGCGGCGCGCGGGGTCACAGCGCACGACGCGCGTGAACGCGCCGTCGGGGATGCCTGCGTCAATCTTCTTCCAAGTCTTTCCGTAGTCGTTCGTCTTGTAGAGATACGGACGGAAGTCGTCCGACTTATACATCGTCGCGGCGAAGTAGGCGCTTGCGGCGTCGTGCGGCGAGGCTTCGATTGAGTTTATCTGAATCCATTCGGGCATCCCGCGGGGCGTGACGTTCGACCAGTTCTTTCCGTCGTCGCGTGTGATTTGGACGAGGCCGTCGTCCGAACCTGTCCAGATAATTCCCTTACTAACAGGCGACTCGGCGACGGTGAAGATCGTGTCGTAATATTCGACGCTCGTGTTGTCTTTCGTTATCGGCCCGCCCGCAGGGCCTTGCTTGGATTTATCGTTGCGCGTCAAATCGGGCGAAATCATCTCCCACGATTGCCCCTCGTTGGTCGAGCGGAAGAGGTGGTCGCCAGCCGCGTACAAAACGTTCGGGTCGTTGGGCGAAAAGAGAATCGGATAGTTCCACTGGAAGCGATACTTCATCCCTTCCGCGCCCCAGCCCATTGGATTTTCGGGCCAGATGTTTACGGCGCGCAGTTGTTTGGTGCGGTGGTCGTAGCGGGTGAGATAACCGCCGTACGAACCCGCGAAGACGATATTCGAGTCTTTCGGAGAGGGCGCGATCCAGCCCGACTCGCCGCCGCCAACGTCGTGCCAAGCGTCGGGGCCGATGCCGAAGTCTTCCGTGCGAGAGGAAATCGCAACGGTCGAGTTGTCTTGCTGCGCGCCGTAGATGTGATATGGAAAATCTTCGTCCAAAGCGACGCGGTAAAACTGCGCGGTCGGCTGATCCTGTTCAGTCCAAGTGCGCCCGCCGTTGAAGGAGACGTTCGCGCCGCCGTCGTTTGCTTCAATCATTCGCTGCGCGTCGTTGGGCGCAATCCAGAGATCGTGGTTGTCGCCGTGCGGGACGCCTATGTTCGCAAACGTTCGTCCGCCGTCGTTCGAGCGGTAGAAGCCGGTGTTGAGAACATAGACGCCTTCGGCGTTCTGCGTGTCGGCGTAGATTTTCGTGTAGTACCAAGCGCGCTGGCGAAGGTTGCGCGACTCGTTCACTTTCGACCAAGTGCGACCGCCGTTGTCTGAACGAAAGACGCCGCCGTCTTCGGCCTCGACAATCGCCCACACGCGTTCACTGTTGACGGGCGAAACGGTGACGCCGATTTTCCCGACCACTCCGCGCGGCATTCCGGGCGCGCGCGTCAACTCCTGCCAAGTGTCGCCGCCGTCGGTTGACTTGAAGAGGCCGCTCGAAGGGCCGCCGCTCTCGAACGTCCAGGGCTTGCGGATGTAGTCCCAGAGCGCGGCGTAGAGAATGTTCGCGTTCGTCGGGTCGAAGGTTAAATCTATCGCGCCCGCCTTCGGGCCGCGGTAAAGAATCTTCTCCCAAGTCTTGCCGCCGTCTTTTGAACGAAAGACGCCGCGCTGCTCGTTCGGGCCGAAGGCGTGGCCGATTGCGGCGACGTAAACGAGGTCGGGGTTGCGCGGGTGTACGCGCACGCGCGCGATGTGTCGCGTGTCGTCGAGACCGGGAAGCTTCTTCCAAGTCTTGCCCGCGTCCATTGACTTGTACATGCCGTCGCCGTGCGAAAGGTTGCCGCGCAGAGTCTCCTCGCCCATGCCGACATAGACGACGTTCGGGTCTGACTCCGCGACGCCAATCGCGCCGACCGCGCCCGTCTTGAACGTCTGGTCGCCAAGAGGCTCCCAAGTGACGCCGCCGTCCGTCGTCTTCCACACTCCGCCGCCCGTCGCGCCGAAGTAATAAACAAAAGGCTGCGACGCGACGCCCGCGACCGCCGCCGAGCGTCCGCCGCGAAACGGCCCTATCTGCCGGTACGCGAGCGGGCCGAACGGATTCTTCGCAGGCGCGGCTGCGCCCGCGCGTTGCGACGCTTGGCCCTCGCTCTGTTCTTGCCGGGCGCGCGCCGTGCGCGGCGCGAGGCCGAGAAGCATGAGCGCGGAGAGCGCGAGTGAGAGTGCGGTCGAGAATTCGAGTAAGGGGAGACGCGGCTTCGACATTTGCAAGCTCCTCCGATTCGGTTGTTCAAGTTTTGAAAGACGAACGAAGTTGACGTTGCCCACACTATATTGCGTTTTCCGGCGGAGGGCAAACGACGACATTGGCCGCACGCGCGCGTTGAACTTTATAAGCGCACCGCGAAAAGGTACAGTACCGCGAGCGGTAGCGAGCGGGTCACACTTGCACAGCGCACCCCGCCTTAGTGAGCACCCGCTCGCTACCGCTCGCGGTACTGTACCTAAGCAAAGTCAGGAGAGTGAGAAGTGGGCGTTGAGATACGGCTCGAAAAGAGTTTGACGGACGAGGAGCGGATCGCGCTCTTCGGGTGGGGCGAAAACATCTTCGGCGTCGAGGACGCGATGCTGCGTTGGCGACCGAAGGAGTGGCACTTCATCGTCGAAACGGAAGGGCGCGCGGTGGCGCACGTAGGCGTCGTGCAGACTTCGGTGCGCGTCGGCGAACGCGAGATAAGCGTCGGCGGCGTGGGCAGCGTCGTGAGCGTGCCGGAGGCGCGAGGGCGCGGGCACGTCCACGAGGCCATGCGGCGCGCTTACAAGTTCATGTGCGAGGAGTTGAAGGTCGAGGCAGGGATGCTCTTCTGCCTCGAACGCCTCGTCGCGTTCTACGCGCGGCAGGGCTGGCAACTCGTCGAAGATACGGTCGAGATAGAGCAGCCCGACGGCACAATCGCCGCGCCGTTGCGCGTCATGGTCAAGCCGTGCGGCGCGGGCGTTTGGCCCGCAGGCAAAATCGAAGTCGGCGGACTGCCGTGGTGAGAGGAGGTGATGAGTGCGAAGCGCGGAGTGTTGAATGACGACAAGGGTCGTCTTCTACATTCAACGCTCATCATTCCGCGTTCATCATTTCAAAATATCGTGTAGATGAAGGGCGCGAGCGCGGACGACTGCGCGAAGATGAGCAGCACGCCTAAGACGAGCAGTACGATGATTATCGGCAGAAGCCAGAGCTTCTTGTTCTGCCTCAAAAACAGCCAGACTTCTCCGGCGAGCGATAGTTTACTCATGTCTTAAACTTCTACACCAAGCACGGGACGGTCGCAAATATCTGTAGGGGCAGGGCAAGTCCGCGGCCCGCGTTGCGACGGCGCGCGCCAGTAAATTTTTAATAACCAGATTCATGGCAAGACGGGCAGGGACAAGCCCTGCCCCTACAATTTATTTCACAACTTTTAGTTAAAACAGTCGCTCAAACTGTTCGCGCGTCTGTCTGGTCGTCTTTCGCTTCGTCCAGTAACTTTCAATCTTCTTCCCGCGACGCCGCAAGGGGTCTCGCCCGACGAGCCTTGAGACGAAGCCGTAGGGCGTGAGCACGCCGTAGAACATCAGAGACAGAAGGACGCGGCTGTTGACGTAGCCGAGCGCCGAAGCCAAACGCATCCAAGCCACGTGGAACGCGCGCGCAGCCGTTGGAATCAGAAGGCCGACTACGACTAGCAGCGCGCCCATTGCGCCGAAGATTATGACGACCGTCGTGCGACCGCGATAGAAGTTCCAAGCGGAGATTGCGAGCAACACAGCCGCGACGACGTGCGCGGTTTTTCGCGCCTGCGCGTCCGTAGGCGCGGCTTCGCGTTCGTTCGTCAAGCTCCCGCGCGGCTCAATCAAGTTGAAACTCCTCCCGCGTCAATCGAGTTGAAACTCCTCCTGCCAAGACAGGTCTTCGCTGAAAGCGTTCTCGCCCTGTTCCGTCTTCAACAGTATGAAGTCGCCCATGACGAGGCAGTCCATCTCGGTGCGCATGAAGCAAGTGTAGGCTTCGGCGGGCGTGCAGACAATCGGCTCGCCGCGAACGTTGAAGGACGTGTTCACGAGAACCGGGCAGCCGGTCAGACGTTCAAACTCTTCGAGCAGTTCGCAGTATGCCGCGTTGTCTTCGCGCCGAACGGTCTGTATGCGCGCGGAGTAGTCAACGTGCGTCACAGCCGGGATGGTCGAGCGCGGCACGTTCAACCGCTCTATGCCGAAAAGTTTCTCCTCGTCCGCGCTCATCTCGCGCCGCAAAGACGCGCGCACGGGCGCGACCAGAAGCATGTAAGGCGAATCGCAGTCCAACTCGAAAACTTCCGAGACGCGCTCGCGCAACACCGAAGGCGCGAACGGGCGGAAGCTTTCGCGGAACTTTATCTTCAAGTTCATCTGCGACTGCATACGCGGCGAGCGCGGGTCGCCGAGGATGCTCCGCGCTCCCAACGCGCGCGGCCCAAACTCCATGCGCCCTTGAAACCATCCGACAACTTTTTCACCGGCGAGAATTTGCGCGACCGTCGCAGCCAGTTCCGCGCGTCCGACGCGCCGGAAGCGCGCGCCCGTCGTCACGAGAAATTCCTCTATCTCGTCGTTCGTAAACTCCGGGCCGAGGTACGCGCCGCGCATCCCGTCGGCGCGACCACGACAGACTTCGTTAACGTCGCGCTCATTTCCCAAATACTGATACCAGACCGACAGCGCCGCGCCCAGACTTCCGCCCGCGTCGCCCGCCGCGGGCTGAATCCAGACGCGCTCGAAAGGCCCTTCGCGCAAGATTCGACCGTTGCCGACGCAGTTCAAAGCGACTCCGCCCGCGAGACAAAGGTTTCGCTCGCCCGTCTCCGCGTGCGCGTGTCGGGCCATGCGCAGCATCGCCTCCTCGCAGACCTCTTGGACGGAGCGCGCCAAGTCCATCTCGCGCTGCGTTATCTCGCCTTCGGGCGCGCGAGGGCGTCCGCCGAAGAGTTTATCGAAGGCGGGCGAAGTCATCGTCAGGCCGGCGGCGAAGTTGAAATAGTTCATGTTGAGACGGAGGCTTCCGTCTTCGCGCAGGTCAACGAGTTCGTCGAGAATCTGTCGCACGTAGCGCGGCTCGCCGTAAGGCGCGAGGCCCATAACCTTGTACTCGCCGGAGTTGACACGGAAGCCCGTGTAGTATGTGAAGGCCGAGTAGAGCAGGCCGAGCGAGTGTGGGAAGTGAAGTTCGGACAACAGGTGCAGCTCGTTCCCACGCCCGTAACCGTAACTCGAAGTCGCCCACTCGCCGACGCCGTCCATCGTGAGCACAGCCGCACGCTCGAACGGCGAAGGGAAGAACGCAGACGCCGCGTGCGACTCGTGATGCTCCGTAAAGAGAACCTTGCCTTTGAATCCCACCTCCCGACTCACCTGCTCGCGTATCCAAAGCTTCTCGCGCAGCCACAAAGGCATCGCCAACAGAAACGAACGGAGTCCGCGCGGCGCGTAGTCGAGATAGGTTTCGAGAAGCCGCTCGAATTTCAGGAGCGGCTTGTCGTAGAAGGCAACGTAGTCAAGCTCGGCGTGCGTTATACCCGCCTGCTTCAGACAGAACTCGACGGCGCGCGACGGAAAACGGTGGTCGTGCTTCTTGCGCGTGAAGCGTTCTTCCTGCGCGGCGGCCAAAACCTCGCCATCGCGCACGAGGCACGCAGCGGAGTCGTGGTAGTAAGCCGATATGCCGAGAATGTTCATGCTCAGTTCGCCGCGCAGCACTTCCGACAAGCCGTGAATTATGGCTGTTTCGACGCGGCGCGGCAACTTAGGGCGAGCGTCAGTAGTGGGTCAGTTTGAAATAAGATTAACCACCGCAGACACAGAGAGCACAGAGGAAGCACAGAGACATTAAACTTCTCTGTGCCTACTCCGTGTCCTCTGTGCCTGCGGTGGTTAATGATTCGCTCGACATCTACTCTCATATTTCAAACCGGCCCACTACCCGAGCGTCGAACGCGGACTGATGAGAGACAGCGTGGCTTTCATCAATCTGCAATCTGAAATCCACAATCCGCAATCACGAGTGGCCTTGTTTTTGCCTTGTAAATGGCCGGAGAACTTTTTCTGTATCGTTTGAGGCCAGAAAGTTATGCAGGAGCGTCCGCAAACATTCGACGCAGACGAAGACACGGAACTCACGCTCGCAACGCCGCGCTTCGACGCCGACGAGACGCGCCGCGCGCACGCGGTCGTCCCGCTCGAAGAGGCGCCCGCGCGGACGTACGGCGCGCGTAAGTCGCCGCGCGGCGGCGCGCGACGCACTTGGCCGTTAAGCCTCATCGTCGTCGCGCTGCTCGCGGTCGCAGCCGCGGGCGGCATCGCCACGAAAGTCTTAAGACGCCCGCGCAACGTCCAGCCCGCGCCTGCTTCCGTCGTGGCCGCCCCTCTCGCCGTGCGGTTAGCATCCGCCGCGCCGCCCGCGCATGAAAGCGAACGTGTAAGTCGTCACGCCGGTCGTGCGCGAAGCGCGCGCGAGCCGCGCGACGAACAGACGGAGGAAGTCTCTCTACCGCCCGGCGTCTTTAGAGACGGCGACGAAGACTCCGACGAAAAGGACGAGCGACGCGGCAAGGAAAAACACCGCAAGCACGAAGGCGACGACGACGAACGCGATTCACGAAAAGCCGACAAGCACGGGAAGAAACAGCCGCGCCTCGTTGACATTCTCAAAGGCCCTTAGTTTTCCGAAAGGCCGCAGCCTTCACAATCAACGGCGTTCACAATCAACTTCCGTCGTCGCTTCCCTCTTGCACGAGGCGGCGGACGGCGTCGAGCGTGTCTATCTCGTCGGCGGACTTGTCTTCGCGCAGGCGAAGTATGCGCGGGAAGCGCAGGGCGTAGCCGCTCTTGTGTCGCTTCGACGCCTGCACGCGGTCGAACGTGACTTCAAGAACAATCTTCGGCTCGACTACGCGGACGCGTCCATGCGCGAACTCTTGAAGCGTGTGCGCGCGAAACCATTCGGTCAACTCCGAAAGCTCGGCGTCGGTCAGTCCCGAATAAGCCTTGCCGACGTTGAGAAGCTCAGGGTCTTCCTCTGAACGACGCACGGCGAACGTGTAGTCGGAGAGAAGTTTGCGACGCTTGCCGTGGCCGACCTCGACCGCGGTGACGACGACATCCAGAGTCGCAAGCGCGCGTTTGAGTTTCAGCCACTCGCGCCCGCGCTTGCCGGGTTTGTAGGACGAGCGCGGGTCTTTAATCATCAAGCCTTCGTTGCCGCGCGCGCGAGCGGCGTCGAATTCGGCGTCGAGCGCGGACGTGTCTGTCATCCTCTTCACCTCCGACAGGCGCACCGGGGCGGACGCGTCGCGCGCGACTAAGCTTTCGAGCGCGCGACGGCGTTCTTCGAGCGAAGAGTCAATCAGCACGCGCCCGTCTGCGTAGAGCACGTCGTATGCGACGAAGGCGACCGGAACTTGCGCGAGCAGTTCTTCGGAGACGAGCTTGCGACCGAGACGCTTTTGAAGTTCGAGGAAAGGCAGATTGCTTGCGCCGCGCACGGGCAGAATCTCGCCGTCGAGCACGGCGTCCGAGGGGAGACGTTTAAGCGGTTCGACGAGTTCGGGGAAGCGGTGGGTCACGTCGTCGAGCGTGCGCGTGTAGAGCGCGACCCTTCCCGTTTGAACGTGCGCCTGCCCGCGTATGCCGTCGAACTTGTCTTCGACGTAGAACTCCGTGGGCATCGTGCGCGCGACATCTGCGATGTCGGCGGCGGGCGTGGCGAGCATGAACTTTATCGGGTGGAACAGACGCATCGAGACGCCTTCGAGTTGGCCGCGACGCGCGCGCACGGCGGTCTCGCCGATGTCGCCCGTGAGCATGTTGACCTGCGCGACCGACGCGAGCGCGCGACCGAAAGCGCGCGCGACGGCGTCTTCGACCAATCCTTCCTTCAGCCCGATTCTCAAGTCGCCGACGAGAAGCTTGACGAGATACTTCGCTTCGAGCGGCGTCGCTCGCCGAAGCGACTCGACGAGCGCGGACTTCTTGTTCTTCGTGCCGCGCGTCGCGCTGAGGCGCGTGATGAGCGCGTCGGTGTCGGCAAGCGTGAAGGTCGGATTGACGTTCACGCTCGCCTTCGTCTCCGTGAAAGCCTCGAACGCAACGTCGCCCGAATCGCCGAGGCGAACGTAGCGCGGGCGCAGGTTCTCAACGTCGAGTCTGGTGACTTCGCAGATTGCGTCGCGCAAGAGGCCGCCGCCGACGTTCGTCGTGCGCGCGTCGGCGAGCGGGAAGACGTGGCCCGCGAAGTAGCGCGCGGCGAGTTTCAAATCTTCGTCGCCCAACTCGTCGAAGTACGCGCCCAAGAGCGCGGCCTTCTCAAGCTTCTTCGTCGTCGCGCCGACCCGTTCCGCAACTTCGGCGAAACGTTGGAGCGTCGCGCCACGCGCGGCGACGTTTGCGAGCTTCGTCCCCGCAGATTTTTTTCCGGCCCTTTGCATGATTCGTTCGTCTTAAACGTCGCGCCTCGCGCGTTCGTGCGCTTCGCTTACTCTTCGGCGTGCATCGAATCTAAGGGGACGCGCACGGCTTCCCGTTCGGTCGGCTCGCCAAAGATGTCTGGATGAATGATGCGCGCGAGCACTTCAGCGCCAACGACGACGCGCGGGCCGGGCCGGCTGAAGTAGCTCGTCGCGTCAACGGCCCAGACGCGTCCCGCACGCACGGCGGGAAGCTCTTGCCAGCCGCGCGGAAGGCGAGCGCGTGCGAGGGCGGCGAGCGTGTCCTCTTTGTAGTAGCCGCACGGCGCGAGGACTATGACTTCGGGCGCGTATGTTTGAATCTCTTCGGCTGTGGTCGTGCGCGATTTGCCGCCAGCGTTTCCGAAAGACGCGTCGCCGCCCGCGAACGCGACCTGTTCGGGCGTCCAGTGGCCGGGCGCAAACGGCGGCTCAAGCCATTCGAGAAGGAGCGTGCGCGGACGCCGTTCGACTTCGGTGAGAAGGACTGCGAGCGCGTCGAGACGCACGGTCAAATCGTTGACGACCGTCTCAGCTTCCGCTTCCCTTCCGGTCAACTCGCCTACGGTTCTTATGTTGGCGAAGATGTCGCGCAAGTTTTCGGGTTCGAGCGAGACGACGCGCGCGCCTGCGGTGAAGACGCGCGCGGCCTTCAGCACGGTCTTGTAGCTCACGGCGCAAACTTCGCAAAGCTCCTGTGTGATGATTAAATCCGGCTCAAGCTCTTGGAGAAGTTTTTCGTTCAGTTCATAGATCGAGCCGTGTCCGTCGAGTTGCGAGCGGACGGCGTGGTCTATCTCGCGGCTCGACATCCGTGCGTGCGAGATGCGGCTCGCCGTGAGCACAGGTTTGCCGGCGACCGCCGGCGGGTAATCGCATTCATGCGTGATGCCGACGAGCGCGTCTTCCAATCCGAGCGCGCAGACGATCTCCGTGGCCGACGGCAAAAGCGAGACTATGCGCGGCGCGTTTCTTCCCATCGTGAACCTCTCTAAACATCTCTGAAACGAACTGCTCGCGTCGAGCGTTGCCCAAAGGCCGCGGCGCTGTCAAGAACCGGCACGGGGTCATACGCGCGGATGGCAGTCCGTTGACTCGTCACACGAATAAGTATAGAGTGCGTACCCCTCCCAACTCAGATTGCACACACCTCGCAGTGGCCGCGGAGTGCCGTTCCGCAGCCGTCACGTCGAGAAACCAGACTGCCTAAGGAGAAGCCTACATGAAAAGAATCCCCCGAAAGCCGCTCGCAGCCATAGTCTGCGCGCTGCTGCTTCTTGCCGTCTCCGCGTATGGACAAATCTACCGCTATTACAGCCCCGGCTCGGTATGGACGGTGACGACCATCAGGATTAAGCCCGGCATGGACACGCGCTACCTTCAATACCTCGACACTGACTTCAAGAAGGAGTCTGACGGGATGGTGAAGGCCGGCTACATGAAGTCTTACAAGATTCTGCGGACGATGGACGACGACAGCGATTCGTGGAACTTGCTCATACTCCGCGAGTACAAAGACCTCGCCTCGATGGAGGCGAACGAGGAGAAGGCCGACACACTTTCGCGCCAACTCACGGGCGACGACGACAAGCAGATGAAGGGCTACGAAGACCGCTCGGCCTACCGCGAGGTTCTGGGAACGAAGACGGCGCGCGAGCTTATCTTGAAGTAGCGCACGCGAGATGGAAGGCAGAAGCCCCGCCGCGGCGTCCCCACGTGCGGGGCTTTCGCTTAAACGCACGCGCACGCGGCGTCGGCCTTCACGTCTCCCGCACGCTTTTGCTGATGCGCGGCGAGAGAGTACAATTCAGTCTTGAAAGATACAGTACCGCGAGCCGTAAGCCTCGCGGGTGTGCAATGCAAAGAAATTAACATGGATAGACAGGAAGGACAGGATAAGTCGGATTACAGATTTGAGATTTCAAATTTCAAATCTTTCATCCTGCTCATCCTGTCCATCCATGTTAATTCTTCCTACGTAACACAGACCCGCGAGGCTTGCGGCTCATGGTACTGTACCTCTCTGCTTTAACTTTGAACTTCAAACTTGAACTTAGCCGGAGGCAACATGCAGGAGCAGGCGGGGCCGCGCGTCGAGGGCGTGGTTGACCACATCGCGGTCGAGTCGGAAGACTTGAGCGCGGACGTTGGCGAGTATGAGCGTCTGGGCTTTCGCGTCGAGACGTTGTATGAAGACTGGGCGATGATGCGCGACGCGCGGGGCTTCGGCGTGGCGCTTTTGCCGCCCGGCTCGAAGCACCCGCCGCACATAGGCATCCGCGTCGAGACGCGCGAGGCTTTGGAGGAGGCCGCGCGGCGCGAGCGCAGGCCCGTCAAGGAGCACCGCGACCGCTCGCTCTCTTTCTACACGAAGGGCGTCGGCGGTCGCGCGGTCGAAGTCATTTACTATCCGCCGGAGTATAAAACAAGTGATGAATGATGAGTGATGAGTGATGAATTAAAGGCAGCGTTGCCTTCATCACTCATCATTCATCATTCATCATTCATCATTCATCATTTTATCTTCTTATGCCGAAAGCGTTGTTGGTTTTTGAGTTTCTGGGGACGACCGAGTTGATGGTCATCGCTCTGGTCGCGCTTATCATCTTCGGGCCGCGCAAGCTGCCGGAGATTGGGCGCACGATTGGGCGAAGCCTCGCGGAGTTTAAGCGCGCGTCGGACGACTTCAAGCGCACTTGGGAGTATGAGGTCGAGATGGAGCAGCGCAAGACGGCGCTGCCGCACGCTACGGCGGCTGGCGAAGCCTCGTCGGCGGGCGCGTTCGAGACGACGACGAGCGGCGCGGAAGTTTCGTTGAACGACGACGCCGCGCACGAAACGCAGACGGTCGCGCGCAACTCTTTCGCGGCGAACACCGAGGGCGCGTCGAACGACGCGCCAGCGAAAGACGCTGCGAAGTTTGATGAAGGCGACGCTGTTGAGGATGAGTTGAACGCTTCGTGATAGTGAGTTGAAGTTGAACGCTTCGTGGAGCGCGTTTTGGTGAGGCGAGTTAAAGCGTCGCGCCTCTCTTTAGTTTTCAAAACGCTTTCCGTTTTCCTTTATCTTCCGGCTTCAATCTTTCGCAGATGGCTTCAACCCTTCTCGACACGGACGAGAACGAAGATAACGAGGGGCGGCAACTCGGCGGGCAGATGTCGTTTCTCGAACACTTGGACGAGTTGCGACGTCGAATCATACGCTCGGTCATCTTCGTCTTCGTCGCGATAGTCGCCTGCTGGTTCGTCTCCGACCGAATCTACAACTTCCTCGCCGTCCCCGTACGTCGCGCGCTCGCCGAAGCCGCCGAGCGTCCCGTCGCGCTTCAGGGCTTGACGGGCGGCGAGCAGATACTTTCGCTCAAGTCGGTGAAGGAGGGCGACGCGGGCCGTTACGTCTTCGCGGAGGCGACGAAGTTGGGGACGACGGTCGTCCCCGCCGGTTCGTCGGTCGCCGCGCGCGCCGCCACGGGGCCTGACGGCAAACTCGGAATCTTCACGGACGAGCAGTTGTTCGTAGGCGCGAGCGTCATCCCGAAGGGCGTGATGCTTCCGGCTGACTTCGGCGCCGCGCTCGGCGACACGACGCTTCCGGGCGGCGAAGATAAACTCGTCGTGCGAACGGCGGTCGAGCCTTTCTCGCTCTACTTGGAGGTCTCGCTCTACGCGGCTCTGTGCCTGTCAGTTCCCTTTCTCCTGTGGCAAATCTGGGCGTTCATCGCGCCCGGACTCTACCCGCACGAACGCGGCTGGGCCTTGCCCTTCGTCTTCATGTCGAGTTTGTCGTTCGTCGCGGGCGCGGCCTTCGCCTACTACGTTCTGTTCCCGCCCGCGGTCGCGTACCTGCTCGGACTCGGACAGAACTTCCGGCTCTTCCTCAACGCTTCGGACTACTTCGACTTCATCATCATCGTCATGCTCGCAATGGGCGCGGTCTTCCAGATGCCCGCCGTCACCTTCATACTCGCGCGCATCGGCTTAGTTGACGCGCGCTTCCTCGTCAAACACTGGCGCATCTCCACAATCATCATCCTCGTCGCCGCCGCCGTGCTCTCGCCCACCAACGACGTTCCCAACATGATGCTCTTCGCCGCGCCGATGATCGTGCTCTACGTCATCTCGGTCTTCATCGCGTGGATTTTCGGACGGGCGCGGACGGCGGAGTAAGTCCGACACGGAGAGCACGGAGGCACGGAGTTCACCGAAGTTAATCTCAGCGTCCTCCGTGCCTCCGTGCTCTCCGTGTTAATCCTTTGTGAGTTGAAAAATCCGAGAGGCCGTATCCAACGCGCCGTTGCGGGTAATCAACTGTTGAAAGATGCGGCGGGGGCACTTTGAGTCCGGGAGACTTAAGGGCTTGGTCGGGCAACCGGCACGCCCCCCGTCGCATCTTGACTGTGTCTCCAGTGAGGCCCTACAATCTGCTCGAAAGTTGCGGCGATGACTGGGTTTAGCCTTAACGGGAGCGATAACCCCGGCTGGCATCCGGCGTCGCCATTTTCGTGGCCGCGAGGGCCAAGAAAATCGGAAGTTTTCATTCGGCACTAGACGACACGGGCCGTGTCATTCAAGTAAAAATTGTTCCACCCAAACAGGAGTAGTAAAGCGATGCCGCGTCAAAAGAGGATGCGCGTTCTGGCACTCGGTTTCAGCCTTCTTCTCTCGGCAGTCCCCTCGGCTCTCGCGCAGAAGGAGAAGTCGAAGAACGCGGGCCAAGACGTGCCCGACCGCGAGCACAACGTCAAGACGGAGAAGTCCAACATGTTCAAGCGTTGGATCAGCGAGGACGTTGCCTACATCATCACCGACGACGAGAAGCGCGCGTGGAAGAAGCTCCAGACCGACGAGGAGCGCGAGCAGTTTATCGAAGCCTTCTGGCGCAGGCGCGACCCAGACCCCGACACCGAAGTCAACGAGTATCTGGAAGAGCACTACGAGCGCGTCGCATACGCTAACCAACACTTCGCCTCCGGCATACCGGGCTGGAAGACCGACCGCGGTCGCATCTACATCATGTACGGCCCGCCAAACGAGAAGGAGACGCACCCTTCGGGCGGACAGTATGACCGTCCATCCTACGAGGGCGGCGGCTCGACGACGACCTATCCCTTCGAGATTTGGTTCTACCGCTATCTTCCCGGCATCGGCTCAGGCATAGAGATTGAGTTCGTTGACCCGACGGGCACGGGCGAGTATCGCATCGCGCGCTCGCCCGATGAGAAGGACGCGCTCCTAAACATTCCGGGCGCGGGCCTGACCTTGAACGAGCAGTTGGGACTGTCGAGCAAGGTTGACCGCGTGACGAGCCGCGGCCAGTTCGGCTACACGGGGCCGGGCGCGCGCGAGCAAGACAGCCCGTTCTCTCGCCTGCTCCTCTACACAGATTTGCAGAAGCCGCCGCAAGTCAACGACGTGTTGGAGAAGAACCTTTTAGCGACGACGAGCACGGGCGCGGTCGAGGGCGGCGACGTTCTGAGCGTCGCCACGAAGGTTGACTTCTACCGCGCTTCGGACGAACGCGTGATGACCGCGCTCACAGTTCAGACCGACAACGAGGACTTGACCTTCAAGGACGTTGGCGGCGTTCAGACCGCGCGCCTCAACATCTACGGGCGCGTCACGAACCTTTCGGGCCGGCGCATCACGAGCTTTGAAGACCCCGTGACGACGACGGCCACCGTTGACGAGCTTGCATCCGCGAAGGATCGCAAGTCGGCCTACCAGCGCGTGCTCCCGCTCTCGCCCGGCAACTACAAAGTTGACCTGCTCATTCGCGACATCAACTCCGGCGCGACCCAAGTCAAGTCAATCGGCTTCGAGGTTCCGAAGTTCACGCCCGATAAACTCGCAACCTCGACGCTCGTCCTCGCCGTCAAGCTTCAGGCTTTGAACGACCAACTGCCCGGCATGTTCACAATCGGCCCGTTCAAAGTTCTCCCGAACGTCTCTGGAACTTACAAGCGCGGTCAAGACGTCGGCATCTACATGCAGATTTACAACGCAGGCATTGACCAGACGACGCTCCGGCCCGCGGTTGACGTCGAATACGCGCTGCTGAAGGACGGCAAAGAGGTCTTCAAGCAAGCGGAAGACTGGCGCGGACTTTCCGACTCTGGCCAGCGTCTGACGCTCGCGCGACTTCTTCCGACCACGAACCTCGCGCCCGGCGACTACGAAATCGTCATACGCGTCCGCGACAAGGTCTCAGGCCAGTCGCTCTCGCCCTCGCAGAAATTCACGATTACAGCCGACAAGTAGTTTTGTCCGGCGACTAAACACACGGACGGCGGCGCGCACGCTTCTAACGTGCGCGCCGCTTTTTCCGTGCCCACGTCGCGCGACCTTCAAGAGCAACTTTTGAATAGAATCAACCACAGAGGCACAGAGGACGCAGAGGATGCACTGAGAAGTGTTTTGAAATTTGAGATTTTCAAATTCTTAAACTCTGTGCCCCCTCTGCGTCCTCTGTGCCTCTGTGGTTAATTCTTTCTACTATAAAATTCTCTTTACGATTTGACAGCGACGCGCGCCTTCGTTGACGATTGCACGCGCGCGAAAGTCAGCCGCGCAAACACCGAAGGGCAACTGAAATCGCCGAAACGCCCTCAAACCGACGCCGGAATTTTCTTTACGTGAAAACCCGACGCACGAATCTTTCGCAGGTGAAAATTATGAAGCTCACGATTCTCTCGCTGTTGATGCTGTGCGCTCTCGTTGCTGTCGCCCCCTCGCGCGGGGTCGCGGCGCAGGACGAGATAAAGTCTTACACGGACGTGGGCCAGCAGATGCCCGACTTCGAGTTTACGCCGCTCGGCGGCAAGGCGACGAAACTCTCAGACCTCAAAGGCAAGGTCGTGCTCATCAACTTCTGGGCGACTTGGTGTCCGCCGTGTCGCGTCGAGATGCCCCGGCTTGAGAGCGAGGTCTGGCGAAAGTACAAGTCTTCGCCAGACTTCTACATGGTCGCAATCGCGCGCGAGCAGACCGCCGACGTTATCAAACCGTTCCAGCGAGAGAACCGACTAACGTTTCCCTTCGCCTCCGACGCAACGCGCGCAATCTTCCGACTCTTCGGCAGCGGCGGCATCCCGCGCTCCTACGTCGTCGGGCGCGACGGGCGGATTCTCTTCCAGTCGGTCGGCTACGTCGCCGACGAGTTCGATGAGATGAAGAAGACAATCGAGAAGGAGTTGTCGAAGCGAAGCGGCGAGCAGGCGCGCTAGCGAGGCGACGTTTGAAGCGCGCGCCTTGCGGCATGAGATGACACCGTCCTCGGCTGAACGCCGCGGCGATTTTAGAAGTCGAAACTTCCCTGCCCGCCGTCCTCAACGCTTTTCTCTGAAGACTCGGACGTGGGCGCGCGTTCGCCGCGACGGAGCGCGTTGACGAGCAGGTGCGCGCGGCGCGTGGGTTCGGGCTGGCGGTAGCCGCCGTCGCTGGCGAGCGTGAGTTCGATTGCGCCCGCGAGGTCTATGAGGTGTCCGGGCGAAACGTAGATTGGCTGCACGCGCGTCTTCGTCCTCAAAGCCGCGCCCACGGTCTCGCCCTTGTCAATCATCGGCGACCAAGAGCCGCGCTCCTCATTCGGCTCTTCAAACTCTCCCACAAGGACTGACTTCGCGCACCCCAACGTCGGGCGTTTGATTATCAGCCCGACGTGCGAAGCGATTCCTACGCGGCGCGGGTGCGCGATTCCCTGCCCGTCGAACATCACGGCGTCAGGCTCGGTCTTCAACTTCGCCCAAGCCTCCAACACCGAAGGCGTCTCGCGGAACGACAGAAGCCCCGGCACGTACGGAAACTTCGTCTCGCTTACGACACCGACCTCCTCGACCACTTCGAGCGCAGGCAAACGCAGCACGACAATGCCTGCATAAACTACGGGGTCGAACTTGTTGAAACTGATGTCCGTGCCCGCCACGGTTTCAATCTTCTTTCGCAAAGGCTCAACTCTCACGCTCTCGCGCAAACGCTTCTGCAACGCGACGGCCTCGCGCGGCGTGAGCGGCCAATCGTGCAACTGTTCAAAACGTGCCATACATCATCCCTTAGAGCCACTCACTCTGACCGCGTGGGTCAGTACCGCCTGCGTTAGCGGGCGGGTTACTGTCACGACTACCCGCCCGCTACCGCAGGCGGTACTGACAAGAACTCCACAGCTTCGGCGGCGCTTATTCCGGCGTCGCTTTGAATGATTGAGTGAACGCGCCAGCGTGCGTCGTCGCGTTGGGGGAAGTCGAGGCGGAAGTGCGCGCCGCGCGACTCCTCGCGCCAGAGCGCGGCGCGCGCGATGATTGCGGCGACGGTGACGAAATTTCGCGGCGCGGCTCGAAGCGGCGCGCTCGCAATCTGCTCAAACTCCTTGAGCGCGCGCTCAAGCGACGAGCGCGAGCGCAGTATGCCGACGCGCTCCCACATCAGACGCCTCACGCGCTTCCTGACGGCGTTCGTCGCCGCGCTCACGCGAGCCAAGTCTTCGCGCGCGTGCGTCGCTTCAGTGCCAACGTCAACACGCTCAGCGTCATCTTCAAGTGCGTCCGTCGCGCTCGTTGAAGTCGCGGAAGCGTTCGTTAAATCCACGGCAGCCGCGCGGCCCGCGCGCGCGCCGAAGACGAGACCTTCGAGAAGTGAGTTTGAGGCCAAGCGGTTCGCGCCGTGTACGCCCGTGCAGGCGACTTCGCCCGCGGCGTAGAGTCCAGCGAGCGTCGTGCGTCCGTCGAGGTCTGTGCGCACGCCGCCCATGATGTAGTGCGCGGCGGGCGAGACGGGGACGGGGTCGCGCGCGAGGTCGAGTCCGTACCGCAAACAGGTCTTGTAGATTTTCGGGAAGCGTCGGCGAAGGTGTTCGGCGTCAAACGCGGTCATGTCGAGGAAGACCGTGCGCGTCGCCGTGCGTTGCATCTCGGCGACGATTGAGCGCGTCACGACATCGCGCGGCGCGAGTTCCGCCGCCGCAGAGTAGCGCGGCATGAAGCGCCGGCCCGCAATGTTTCTGAGCACGCCGCCCTCGCCGCGCAAAGCCTCGGAGAGAAGAAATCGCGGCGCGCCTTCAAGGTTGAGCGCGGTCGGGTGAAACTGCACGAACTCCATGTCGGCCAACTCCGCGCCCGCTTGATAAGCCATCGCCATGCCGTCGCCCGTGGCGACCGAAGGGTTCGTCGTGTGCTGAAAGAGCGCGCCCGCGCCGCCCGATGCGAGGACGACTGCGCGCGCGCGTAAGGTTCGAGGCGCGCGAACGAGCGGGTCGAGATAACGCACGCCTCGGACTCTGCCGTCTCCGACAATCAAACTCTCTGTCTCCGCGTGCGCGAGGAAAGAGATGTTGCGTTCGCGGCCCGCGCGCGCAAGGAGCGCGCGGACTATCTCGCGCCCCGTCGCGTCGCCGTGTGCGTGGAGTATGCGCGCGCGCGAGTGCGCGGCCTCGCGCGTGAAGAGAAGACGCCCGCCGTCGCGGTCGAACTCCGCGCCCCATTCGATGAGTTCCCCGACAAGCCCCCGCCCGTCTTCGACTAGAACGGCGACCGCGCGCTCGTCGCACAGACCAGCGCCAGCGGCGAGCGTGTCGTCTTCGTGCAGTTCGTCCGTATCCGAGAGCGCGACGGCGATGCCGCCCTGCGCGTATTCCGTGTTCGACTCCTCGCGGCGATCCTTAGTCAGAACGGTGACGCGTGCGCCCGCGCGCGCGAGTTCGACGGCGGCGCGAAGTCCGGCGATGCCGCTGCCGACGACGATGAAGTCAGTTTCGTGTGACATCTAAAATTTTGGAAATTTTAACAAGCCGCGAAAGGGCATACAACGTTGCGCAGCACTCGTGCGCGCGTTAGAATTTGTCACGCAGCTTCATAAATATCGTTCCCCGGAATCATAAACCACTGGAAACCCGCAAAGTGCGAAGGGCAAACGCGCGCCTGCGCCTGCCGCGCACGTTGCGCTTTGAAACGCGGAGGTAACAGCTATGCGTTGTAAACGTCTGCTGGCGATTCTTTTCGCCACGATTCTGTTCGCGCCCACTTTGACCGCGCACGCGCAGAAGGGCAAGGGCCGCGCGCGCATCGGCGCGAAAACGGCGGCTGCGGCGCGCTCTCTGCCGCCGATAAAGTACACGCAGTTCTTTCTCCCGAACGGGCTGCGCGTCATATTCCATGAAGACCACTCGACGCCGATTGTCGGCGTCAACGTCTGGTATCACGTCGGCTCGAAGAACGAGTCGCCGGGGCGGACGGGCTTCGCGCACATCTTCGAGCACATGATGTTCCAAGGCTTCAAGGGCTACGACTACGACTACATACCCGTCATCCAAGAAGTCGGCGGCGCAATCAACGGCTCGACGACGAGCGATAGGACGAACTACTGGGAGCTTCTCCCGTCGAACTTCCTTGAGACCGCGCTCTTCATGGAGGCCGGTCGCATGAGGGGTCTGCTCGACGCGATGACGCAGACCAAGCTCGACAACCAACGCGATGTCGTCAAGAACGAGAAGCGCCAGCGCGTTGACAACCAGCCTTACGGGCAAGCCATATACAAAATCGGCGAGGTGATGTATCCGCCCGAACACCCCTACCACTGGTCAACAATCGGCTCGATGGAAGACCTGTCCGCCGCGTCGCTCGACGACGTGAAGAGCTTCTTCCGTACTTACTACGTGCCGAACAACGCGAGCCTCGCCATCTCCGGCGACTTCAACCCCGTGGAGGCGCGCGCGTGGGTCGAAAAATATTTCGGCCCGATTCCGAAGGGCGCTGAAGTCGTGCGCCCACACCCGGCTGCGGCCTCGCTCGACCGCGAGATACGCGAGCAACTCGAAGACCGCGTCCAACTGCCGCGCGTCTACATCTCTTGGCACTCCGTCCCGCAATACTCGAAGGACGAGGCCGCGCTCGACACGCTCGCAACAATCTTAGGCGGCGGCAAATCGTCGCGCCTCTTCAAGTCGCTCGTCTATGACAAGCAGATCGCGCAGCAGGCCGCAGCCTTCGACGGCACAAGCGAGATAGCGGGCCTCTTCCAGATCGTCGCGACCGCGAAGCCCGACCACACGCTCGCCGAAATCGAGCAGGCCATCAGTGACGAGATAAACAAACTCAAGGAAGCGCCGCCCACCGCCGACGAGATCGAGCGCGCCTACAACGCACGCGAGTCGGGTTTCATCTTCGGCCTACAAACGGTCGGCGGCTTCGGCGGCAAGGACGACCAACTCAACAACTACGCAACCTTCCTCGGCAACCCCGGCTACTTCGACCAAGACCTCGCGCGCTACCGGGCCGTGACGGCGGCGGACGTGCAGCGTGTCGCGCGTCAGTATCTGACCGACAAACGCTATGTCCTTTCAATCGTCCCGCGCGCCGCGGGGCCGACCAACGCGGCAGGCCCCGCGCCGCCGACACCGCGCGAAGGCGCGGCTGCCGTCTCGTCCGCCTCTTCGCAGCCGTCCGCGACGCCGCCTTCGGGCACGGCTTCCGGCACGCAACAGGGCGCGGCGCAAAGCACGCCCGCCGGGACGCAGACCGTCACCAAGCCCGCGGCGCAGGCAACGCAGCCCGCGGGCGCTACGCCGCCGACCGCGGGCGTCGGGCCGGGCCGCGGCGGCGGGATGGGCAGCGGCACGGCGGCCAAGCAACAGAAGGCGAAGACCGGCGACCGCACGCTTCTTCCCAAAGAGAAGCCAGACCCGAAGTTGACGCTTCCGGCAATCCAGCGTCGCAAGCTCTCAAACGGGTTGGACGTTCTCTTCGTGGAGCACCACGAGTTGCCAATCGTCAGCATGAATCTCGTGATGAAGATGGGCGCGGCGGGCGACCCCGAAGGCAAGGCCGGGCTGGCGAGTCTCACTGCCGACATGCTTGACGAAGGGACGGCGACTCGCTCCGCGTTAGACATCTCCGACCAACTCTCGCGCATCGGCGCGTCCGTCTTTATAAACGCCGGCTGGGACTCGACGACCGCGTCGCTTCGCACGCTCACGCGCCATCTTGACCGCGCGCTCGAAATCTACTCGGACGTGATAACCAATCCGGCCTTCCCCGACAAGGAACTCCAACGCCTGCGCCAGTCGCGTCTGGCCGCGCTCAAGCAGCAGCGCGACAGTCCAGACGCAATCGCCTCGCTCGTCTTCCAGACCGCGCTCTACGGGCGCACACACCCGTACGGACACCCGCTCTCAGGCGACGAGACTTCGCTCAACTCCTTCACGGGCGACGACGTTCGCAAGTTCTACGAAACCTTCTTCCGCCCGAACGGCTCGGCGCTCATCGTCGCCGGCGACGTTAAGCCCGACGCCGTCGTCGCCAAGCTTGAGAAGGCGTTCGCCAACTGGAAGAGCGCGCACGTCCCGGCGGTTGACGTTTCAGCCGCGCCCGTCCAGCGCGAGCACTCGATGATCTACTTGGTTGACCGCCCCGGCTCAGTTCAATCCATCATCCAGATCGGGCAGGTCGGCGTTCCGCGTTCGAGTCCCGACTACTTCCCGCTCTTCGTGATGAACCGCATCCTCGGCGGCGCATCGTCGGCGCGCATCAACTTGAACTTGCGCGAAGACAAGGGCTACACCTACGGCGCGACTTCGAGCTTCAGCTTCCGGCGCGGCGCGGGGCCGTTCACGGCGCAAGCGCCCGTGCAAGGGTTCTCGACCAAAGAGTCGGTCATCGAGTTTATGAAGGAGCTGCGCGGCATACGCGGCGAGATACCTGTGACGCAAGCCGAGCTTGACGCGGCGAAGCAGTCAATCATACGAGGCTTCCCGCGCAACTTCGAGACTCCCGATCAAATCGCAAACGGGTTGGAGACAATCGTCACGTACGACCTGCCCGACACATACTTCAACAGCTACATCGAGCGTGTCCAAGCCGTGACGCTCGAAGACATCAACCGCGTTGCCAACCGTTACCTGCAACCCGACCGAATGGCCGTCGTCATCGTCGGCGACCGCTCGAAGATAGAGCAAGCGCTTCGCTCGCTCGACGGCCTCGGCGAACACATCTCGTTCGTTGACACCGAAGGCCGTCCCATCACGCAGGGCGGCGCGTCGGGCGGCGGGATGAGGCAATAAGAGAAGAGGGTAAGGGGGAAAGGGGAAAGGGGAAGGGAGCGAATCAAGTCTCCCTTCCCCTTTCCCCTTTCCCCCTTACCCCAAAGCTTTTCACCGCCGCTTGTCCGGCTTGCGGTTGAAGGCGCGGTGTATGCGTTTGACGCGCGTCTTCTCCTCTTGCGCCTTACGTTGGTCAACGAGCGTTGCGGCGTGTCGCATCTCGGCCTGCATCTTCCGGTAGTTCGCGTAGCGCTCGGCGTCCAGACTGCCCGTCTCCAAAGCCTCGCGCACCGCGCAGCCCGGCTCGTTTTCGTGCCGGCAGTCGCTGAAGCGACACTCGCTCGCGACCTCTTCGATATCTTCAAAAGTCTCGCGCAAGCCCTTCTCGCTCACCAAGAGTTGAAGCTCGCGCATTCCCGGCGTGTCGAGGATGAGTCCGCCCCCTTCGAGCACGAACAACTCGCGGTGCGTCGTCGTGTGGCGGCCTCGCGCGTCGCTCAAACGAACGTCCTGCGTCCGTTGAACCTCCGAGCCTAAAAGACGATTCACAATCGTTGACTTGCCGACGCCCGACGAACCCATCAGCGCGACCGTTTGCCCCCGCCCGATGTACGGCAAAAGTTGTTCGACGCCCTCGCCGCGCTTCGCGCTCAGCGCGACGACGCTTGCGCCCGGCGCGACGAGTTCAATCTCCGCGCGCTTCTCCTCCGCGTCTTCCACGAGGTCTGACTTGTTCAAGACGACAACGGGCTGCGCGCCGCTCTCCCAAGCCATAATCAGGTAGCGCTCGATGCGACGCGGGTTAAAGTCGTTGTCGAGTCCGGTCACGAGGAAGACCGTGTCAACGTTGGCCGCGACGATCTGCTCCTCGGTCTCGCGCCCCGCGGCCTTGCGCGAAAACTTGCTCTTGCGCGGGAGCACTTCGTGTATCTGCGCCTTGCCTTCGGCGTTGCGTCGCACGGCGACCCAATCGCCGACCGCGGGCAAGTCGTCCGCGCCGCGCGCGTTGAACCTCAGACGCCCCGTCGTCTCCGCAACCGTCTCGCCCGACGCCGTGTAGAGCGCGTAAATCCGATTGTGCTGGAGAAGGACGCGCCCCGCCTCGAAGCCTTCGCGCTCGTAGGGCGCGAAGGCGCGCGCGAAGAAGTCGTCCCAGCCGTAGGTTTCGAGATTGAATTTTTCTTCCACCAGAAGCCTAAACCGTCATCACACTCGCGCCGCGTCGTCAATCGAATTTGAGACGCGGCGATTGAACTTCTCCCCGTCAATGTCTCGCAGCATTACTGCCATCCGTCTCTTTCGACCCCGCGTAACGATAGTGGCCCGTTATCTTCCAACCGAACAGAACATCCTCCATTCGCGGCCCCGCGCCGATGTTGTGAACTATCAGAAGGCGCGTCTCGTCCGCGTCCGAAGGAACGTTGACGACGACGCCGATGTGCGTCATCCCGCCGCCCAAGTCCCAAGTCACAACGTCGCCCGGCTTGTAGTCGCGCGCGTCCTGCGTGACGGGAAGCGACGCGCCCTGCCGCTCGAAGAAGGTCTGTAGGTTCGGCACGCGCCGGTGGTCAATGTTCGTGTCGGTCTTCTTCAAGCCCCACTTGCGCGGGTAGGCAGCGAAGTCGCGCTCCATGTCTTCGTGCACTTCCCTCTGCAAGTCAACGCCGGCGGCGCGGTATGCGCGAATCACTTCGTCCGTGCAGACGCCGACGCCTTCGGGCACGTCGCCGTTCGGGTAATCAATCTTGAAGTAGGTCGCGTCGTATCGAACCTCGTGACTCGTGCGCTCAATCGCCGCCTCGACCAACTTGTCGAGAAACACAGAGCCGCTCGTGACCTTCGGTTTCTCAGCGACCGCCTGACCTTGCGTCGCCCGCGCGACGGTCTGCGACGCCGTACGCGCCGCCGTGCACCCCGCGGCGGGCGCGACCGCCGATAACAGCAAACAGAACTTTAAAAACTTCGACCGCGACACAACTTTCAACTCCTAACGACTCGCGTCAACACACGCGACGCGAATCGCGCCCATTATTCCCCGGCGTCGCGCGCCGCGTCCAACAATTTCAGCCGCCGCCGACTCGATAAGTTTTCCAATAAGTTTTCCGCTCGCCGTCAATTCCGCCGGCGACAGCGGCGCGGCGCGCGTCTCACCACGAAGGACGCTTCAAGTACAGCACGTCCTGCGCGGCGTCCGGCTGTTGCTGGTTCGGGTGCGTGACGACGCCGACCAACTCCCAGCCGTCGCGCCCGGCCTCGCGTAAAAAGTCCCAAGTGTTCGGGCACGACTCAAGCGCGACGTTCGTGTCGCCCGCGGACAGCGGCACACGCCCGCGCCACTCGCCGTTCACGAAAGTCACGCGCCCGTACTGAACCGAGCAGACTTGATACTCGTAATTCTGCATCGTCAAACTCCCCGCCCGCGCACATAAAAATTCACGCGCCGATTCCCGAATGCCTTCATGTTCGATGCCGCGCGCAAACCCGCCCGCCGCCCCGCAGCGAGATTTATAGCCTATCCGCGCGCGGCCCGCACGCCGACTGAGCGGCGGCTTCGGCGCGCGGCGTCGCACGGTGTAGAATTGAGCGAGTGAAGGATACAGCGAAGACACACTTGACGGGACTCGCGCGCGAAGAGTTGGAGAGTTTTGTCGAAGCGCTCGGCGAGCCTGCGTATCGCGGTCGCCAGATTTTTTCGGCGCTCCAACGTCGCCGCCTGCGCGCGTTCGAGGAGATGACCGACCTGCCGAAAGAGTTCCGCAAGGCGTTAGCGGAAGTCGCCGTCGCTTCGACTCTGGCGGTCGAGTCGCGCTACGTCGCCGAGGACGGAACGCGTCGCTACCTTATGAAGACGCACGACGGCCTCCCCGTCGAAACCGTCTTCATCCCCGAAGAGCGCCGCGACACTATCTGTTTCTCTTCGCAGTCGGGCTGCCCGCTTCAATGCGACTTCTGTCTCACCGCGAAACTCGGACTTCTCCGCACGCTCACCGCCGGAGAGATGGTCGAGCAGATTGTCGTCGCCTTAAACGACGCTTACGGCGCGGGCGCGCCGACGCCGAAGGGGACGAATCTCGTCGCGATGGGCGCGGGCGAGCCTTTCCTCGCCTACGAGCCTTTGATGAAGGCTCTGCGCGTGATGTCAGACCGCGAAGGTCTCTTCATCGTGCCGAACCGCGTCACGGTTTCGACAGCCGGCGTCGTCCCGAAGATTAAAGAACTGGCGCGCGAGGCGGCACGCCCGCACCTCGCAATCTCACTCGCCGCGCCGACCGACGAACTGCGCGACCGCCTGATGCCGATAAACAAGCGCTGGCCGCTCGAAGAACTTCTCGCGGCGTGTAAGGAGTTTGAGGCGACGCTCAAGCCCGGCGAGCGCTTCACGTTCGAGTACGTTCTCTTGGACGGCGTCAACGACACAAACGAACACGCGCGCCAACTCGCTCGTCTTCTCAACCGGCATCAGCTACGCGCCAAAGTGAACCTCATCCCGCACAACCCCGCCGAAGAGTTGCCCTACAGACCTTCGACCGAGGAGCGCGTCGAGGCTTTCAAGGCTATACTCGAAGCGAAGGGCCTGCGCGCATTCGTGCGCCGTCCACGCGGGCGCGACATCTACGCCGCCTGCGGCCAACTCGCCGCGCGCCGCGTAAGCAACGCCGGGGAGCGCGTCCTTCATCAGTTAACTTGAAGTCGCCGCGGTTAACTTGAAGTCGCCGCCGGCGGTTTCGACGCATTCGTCAACAGCCGACTTGGATTCGTGAACGTCAACTTTTAATTTGAGACCGACTCGACATGAACCGAACAAGTAACATCCGACTCGCAACGCTCGCCGTCGTTCTCGCCGCGATGCTTCAACCCGCGGGCTTCACGACGAAGGCCGCCGTCGCGCCGCCGACTCCCGTCGCGCAGGCCGGCAACATCGGCATCAACGGCTTCTTCTCCGTTGACCCGGCGCAGCAGGGCAGCAGTTTTCGCGCGGCAATCGTGATGAACATCCCCGACGGGATGCACGTCAACGCCAATCGCCCGCTCGGCAAGTATGCAGTCCCCACGGTCGTCAAGGTTGACGCGCCGAAGGGCTTGAAGATAACGCCCGTCGCGTACCCGCCGGGTCAGGTTCGCACGTTCCGCTTCGGCGAAGGCTCGCCCGAAGAGCGACTCGCTGTCTATGAGCGCCGCGCAATCGTTCGCTTCAACGTGAACGTCCCGGCGAACTACGAGTTGGGCGTCGCGCGCGTGCGCGTCAACGTGCGCTTCCAGAGTTGCAACGACGAAGTCTGCTTCCCGCCCGCGACGCGCGAGCTAGTGCTGCCCATCGCAATCGTCGGACGCGACACGCCCGTGAACCAAATCAACAGCCAATACTTCGGCACGGGCGGCGGGGGACGCAGGCGAAAAGGCTGAGGCGTCACATCGGAGATAAAATTAACCACAGAGGCACAGAGGGCACGGAGACGGCACAGAGTAATTCAAATCTGAAGTTCTAAGTTCTTCTCTGTACCTACTCTGTGTCCTCTGTGCCTCTGTGGTTAATTCGAGTTGCCGCGCGCTAAGCCGCCGAGGTCAGGAAGAGTTCGCGCGGCGACCAATGACGGAGAGCAATCGTCCCGTGCGACCGTAGAGTTTTCTGTCGCGGCGGTAGGAGAAGAAGAGTTCGGGGCGGCAGATTGTGCAGAGCGGGAGCGTGTGGACGCGTTCAGCTTCGACGCCCGCGTCCGTCAGTTGTTCGAGGTTCGCTTTTTGAATGTCGGCGAGCGCGTGCCCGTCGCGCGTCGGCGTGAAGAAGGTTTCGGCGCGCGCGGATTTAGCGAGGAAGGCTTCGACCACTTCCGGCCCGACCTCGTAGCAGCACGCGCGCGCCGCCGGGCCGATTGCGACGCGCACGTCGCGCGCCTTTGTCCCGAACTCGGCGCGCATCGTTTCGAGCGCACGCGCGACTACACCGGCGAGCGTCCCGCGCCAGCCCGCGTGGACTGCCGCGCAGACGCCGCGCCGCGCATCGCCTAAGATGACGGGCACGCAGTCGGCGGTCTTGACGCCGAGGAGCACGCCCGGCGCGTCGGTCGTCAGAGCGTCGCAACGCACTTCGTCGGACGCAGCGGCGTCGCTCGCAGCATCTATTATTCCGGGCACAATGCGAACCTGCGAGCCGTGAACTTGCCAACACGTTGCGAGCGTCCAGTCGTCGCCGCCGACGAGACTGATGAAGCGGCGACGGTTCTCGCGTATGTTCTCGGCGGAGTCTTCATCAAAGCCCGCGAGGTTCAAGTCGCCGGACGGATAAGGGCTGACGCCGCCCGCGCGCGTCGAGAAGGCGTTCGTGAAGCCTTCCGTCTCGAGCGGCGCGCAGACCAACGCGCGCACGCCCTCTTCGTTTTCGCGCCAAAGGAATCCGGCGCGTTCGAGTTCAAGGTCGGTCGTGATAGTTTCCATCGGCACAGACATTATCGAAATCCGGCGCGTGCGTGAAGTGCTCGCGCGCACGCCGCGCTTCCGCGAGCGCGTTTTCACCGAACACGAGCGCGCCTACTGCGACTCGCGCGGCCAATCAGCCGCGCAACACTACGCCGCGCGCTTCGCCGCCAAGGAAGCCGCCTTCAAAGCCCTTCAAACGGGCTGGCGCGACGGACTCTCTTGGCACGACGTGGAAATCTCCACGACCGAACACGGCGCGCCGCTTCTCCAACTCAGCGGCCACGCGCGCACACTCTTCGACTCCTTGGGCGCGACCGACGCGCACCTCTCGCTCTCGCACACGACGGAGCACGCCGTCGCTCAAGTAATTTTCGAGCGGCGACAGTAGAGAGCAAAAGGCAATAGGAGGATAAGAAACAGCGTGACTCTCATCAATCAATTGATTGATGAGAGTCACGCTGCTTTGCCGATTACTGTTCCGCCTTTTGCCTTGCTTACTCCTGCCAGCCGCCCGCGCCTCCGACGACGACGCGCACGTCGTTCGTCAATCGCCGCCGACCGTCGCGCCCGATTTCAACTTGCGTAGGTCGCCTCACTTCCTCGACCCGCAATGCTTCGCTGTAAGTCGTCTTAAGCGCAGGCTCGCGCGCGCGCGTCGCACGGGGCGCGCGCTCCGTCGCGTCGTCGGAGTCTTGCGTGAAGTCGCCGGCGATTGTCGTTAAGGTCTCCGTGGGCAAACTCTGTGCGCCGGCGGCGATGGCTTCTGCGACCTCGTGTATGCCCCAAGGGTCGCCGTGCAGCGAGCACTCGTGGTCGGGCACGAAGGCGGGCGCGATTGCTACGCGCTCGCGCTGCGGGCAGTCGGCGGTGGCGAGCAGTCCCGTTTCGGGGTCAATCTCGACGGTCGTGATCGAGCCGGGCCGCTTGAACTCGCGCCCGCCGAGTTCGGGCCGGAGTTCGACGGCGCGACGCACGAACTCGACCCATGCGGGCAGAGCCGCCTCCGCGCCCGTCAAGTTCAACTCCTCGCCGTCGTCGAAGCCGACCCAGACGACGCACACGAGGTTCGGCGTGTAGCCCGCGAACCAACCGTCGCGCGACGTGCCGGTCTTTCCGGCGAAGGCCGTCGCCTTTATCGCGCCGCGCGCCGCGCGCGCCGTTCCGTGGTCAACCACTTCCATGAGCATGTCTGTCAGCATGTAGGCGGTCGCGGGCTTCAAGACCTGTTCGGTCGAGACTATTGTTTCATCAAGCGCGGTCTTGCCGCTCGCGCCCTCGACGCGCGTGAGCGGATTCGGACGCACGACGAATCCGCCGGACGCGAACGCCGTGTAGGCGGTTGCGACTTCGAGCGGCGTCGCTTCAGTCGTCCCCAACGCGAGCGACGGGTAAGGTTGAGGTTTGGGAAGTCCCAAACGTTCGGCGAGCGTTGCGACGCGCGTCAGGCCCGTGCGCATCGCCGCGTCAACCGTGACGACGTTGAGCGAGCGCACCAAGCCAGTCCGCAGCGTCACGTCGCGCATGGAGAAACCGCCGCCGTAGTTTGCAGGGCGATAGCGCGAGTGCAGGTCGTAAGAGAAATTGCGCGGCGCGTCCGCGGAAAGCGTGAGCGGCGAGATGCCGCTCTCCATCGCGGCGGCATAGACGACGGGCTTGAAGACAGAGCCGGGCTGCCGTCGCGCGTCGGTCGCGCGGTTGAGTTGCGACGCGGCGTAGGAGTCGCCGCCGACCATCGCAAGCACTTGGCCGCTTCTAGGGTCGAGCGCGACGAGCGCGGCCTGCGGTCGTTTCCCGTTTTTGAAAACTTTTTCGAGACGCGCGAGTTGACGACTGACGGCCTCTTCCGCAGCCTGCTGAAGCTCAAGGTCGAGCGTCGTATAGACGCGAAGGCTCTGTCCCGACTCCGAAGCGGAAGGCGCGAGGCGCGACTCGACCGCGCGATTCACGTAGTCAATAAAGTAAGGCGCGACCGCGTCGGCGCGCTCAAGCGGCGCGACACGGACGGGTTCGGCGCACGCGGCGCTCGCTTCTTCTTTCGAGATTAGCTGGTCGCGCAGCATCGCGGCGATGACCGTGTTTCGACGCACCTGCGCGTTGTCTGCGTGCCGGTCGGGCGCGTAGCGCGCGGGGCTTTGAATCATCCCGGCGATTGTGGCGGCTTCGGCGAGCGTCAAGTCTTTCAGTTCCTTGCCGAAGAAGACGCGCGCCGCCTGTCGCACGCCGCGCACGGCAATAGAGCCGCGCTGGCCGAGGTAAATCTCGTTGCAGTAGAGCGCGAAGATGTCCTCTTTAGACATACGGCTCTCGATAACGGAGGCGAGCGCGGCCTCGTGAAACTTGCGTCGGAGCGTACGTTCGGGCGTGAGGTACGTGTTCTTGACGAGTTGCTGCGTGATGGTCGAGCCGCCCTGTTTGAAGTCTTGATCTTCGTCGCCCCAACTGAAGGCCGCGCGAGCGATGCCGCGAAGGTCGAGCGCGCCGTGCTCGAAGAAGCGCCGGTCTTCGATTGAGAGAATCGCGCGGCGGAGCGTGTCGGGAATGTCTGTGTAGGAGAGCGCGCCGCGTTCGGCGGTCTTCTCGCTTGCGTCAACGGTGAGCGGTTCGGGTTCGAGCGTGAAGGAGTCTAACTCGACGCCGTCGCCCTTTATCGAACCTATCTGCCCGCGACGGTCGAACTCGACGCGCACGACCGCGTAGCCTTGCGACGACGACGCTTCCGTCGCGTCCGGCGGAAGAATCTCGACCGCGCCCGCGTCCAGATGGAAGCGACCGTTCCAGACGCGGCTCGCCTCGCCGTCAACGTAGCCCGCGCGACGAAGTATGCCGGCGAGATGTTCGGGCGTGAGCTTCTGTCCGGCGCGGAGCGTGCGCGGCGCGGCGTAGATTCCGGCGCGGCTCGTTAGGTAGCCCGCGGCGAGTCGGCGGTCAACGATTTTCGAGTAGTGCGAGTAGAGATATGCGAAGGCGACCGACGTTGCCAGAACAGAGACGACCGTGAGCGCGCCGGCGACCCGGATGATGTTCGAGACGATTCGGCGCCGGCGCGAGCGCACGGGGACGACGACGAACGTCGCGCTTTTCACGGTCGCTCGCTTGACGCGTACGCGCCTGAGTCGTCGTTCGTGTGTCGCTGTGTAGTCGGTCGTCATTTAAGTTTCCACGGGCGCGGGCAACACTTGCGTCCACACGAGGGCGCACGCGCTCGCTCGTCGCGTCGTCTCTGAAACGTCGTTCGCGTGTCGGAAGTAAATGTCTAATCGTCAAATAATTCTCGTTTCAAAAAGCAGAAGGCTTCCGGGGAGAGCATCGGAAGAAACCTCCTCAAACGTCTCGCGCGCGCGTCGCTCAACCGAACATCTGCGAGACCGTCGCCATCGAGACGGCGAGCGTCACCATCGCCACGATGAGAGCGAGGAGCTTCACAAAGCTGTCGGCAATCTCCCTCATAAACTTCCCTCCCCTTGTTCTCGAAATCAACGCTCACACACCCTTGAGCAACGCCCATGCCGACGACGCCCGGACGATGGGAACGACATCGCCCCGGCCTTCTAAGCCATACTCAACTAAAGAGTTGAACACGCACGCCGGCGACTGTGCGCGTCGCGCGACGCATGACGCGCTCGCCCGCTTTCCGTACAAGCAGGCGGGCGCGAGTTTGTCCTATCGCGTTTTGAAACGAGTCATATGAATATTCACTTGAGCGTAGGGTGAAAGACCGTTCACCGCCGCAGGCGCAGAGAACGCGGAGGAAGCGCAGAGAGGTTAACTGTCTCTGCGCCCCCTCTGCGCACTCTGCGCCTGCGGCGGTGAGATTTGCTCGCAGTACACTCAGTCTTTCGCGTGCTGCTTGTCGCGTGCGCGCCGGAAGTGAAACCAGCCGGGGTCTTCGGCGGGTTGAGGTTCGAGCAGTTCCTTTATGTGCGGGAGGGCGGCGCGCGCGGCCTCCGCGCCCGCGTTGATAAACTCTTCGGCGCGCTCCATCTCGTCCCAGCGAAGATGGCCGACGCGTGGGCTGATGCAAACGTCGGAGAGTTGGCGCTGGTGCTCGACCGCCGTGCGCTGCACGACGACGATTGACTGGAGCAGCACGCCGAGGACAGAGGCGGGCGAGCCTAAGAACTTCGCGCCCTCTTGGTTCACGTCAACGGCGACGACGACCTCCGCGCCCAACGCGCGCGCGACCGACGTTGGAAGATTAGCGACGAGTCCGCCGTCAACGAGTTGGTGGCCCTGCTCGTCGGTCGCGGGGACGTACCAACCGGGCAGCGCGCAGCTCGCGCGTATAGCGAAGGCAACGTCGCCTTCGTCGCGCATGACGATGGCCGCGCCCGTGTGCAGGTCTGTCGCGACCGCCGCGAAGGGCATCTTCAGTTCCTCGAAGCGCGTGACGGGGAAGCGCGCGCGTATGTAATCTTCCATGCGCGCGTTCGACTGCACTCCGAGGCGCGAAATAGTTGTGCGCCCAAGATCGCGCCAGCGAAGGGAACGTCCGATGTCCTCAATCTCTTCGACGGGCATCCCGGCGGCCAGCGCGCCCCCGACGAGCGCGCCCGCGCTCGTTCCGGCAACGCAGTCAACCGCGATTCCTTCTTCCGCGAAGACCTTTATCACGCCGACGTGCGCGATGCCTCGCGCCGCGCCGCCCGAAAGGGCCAGACCGAGACGCGGGCGTCGAACGCTTTTTTCAACCTTGCGCCACATAAAACTAGGGGCTAGGGGCTAGAGGCTAGAGGCTAGAGGCTAGTTACAAACTCTCTCAAGAGTGTTTAGATTTACTCCGGGAAAGTTTTTTTTAACTAGTCTCTAGCCTCTAGCCTCTAGTCTCTCAATTGCCGCCTTTAAGCCGCTCGTCCAAGTAGGTGACCTGCGCGGCGGTGCGCGCCTCTTCGAGGAACTCGTCGGTGTCGGAGGCGATCTTGTTTTCGATCAACTCTTTCTTCAGTTCGTCGGAAATGTCTTTGAGTTCGGGGACGATGCGCCCGCTCGCCTGCCGGCGGTGGCGCGGCACGTAAACGTCGCGGTAATAGGCTTCGACCTCCTGCGGCGTGACGACGGTGAATGAGCGGAAGCGGAAGTCGAGGTACTTCTGTATGCGCACGCGGTCTTGAACAATCTCGCGTAGCTGCGTTGAGTCTTCGCCGAGTCCGACGCGCCCCAAGCGCTCGAAGAAGGCCGCGCGCGAGGGAAAGAAACTGATGAGACGCACTAGCTCGTCGTTAATCTCCTTCTCGGTGGGCGCGACCGAAGGCAGCTTCTCTGCCTCCTGCGCGATGAGGCGCTGGTCAATGATGAGGTCGAGAGCGCGCCGGAGGTCTTCGACGCGCGGGTTGTCGAGCGGGACGTTCGGCTGGAGCGCAAGCTGCCAGAGCAGGTCGGAGTAAGTTATCAACTCCTTGCCGTTGACGATTGCGACCATGCGGTCAACGACCTCGCCGCCGGACGCGGGCGTCTGCGCGCTCGCGGCGAACGATGAAAGCATCGCTAACAAAACTGAAAGCAGGACTCGTCTCATACTTCGGCCTCGAACTTACTGCGACCTTCATCGCTTCCCGGTTGGGCACTTCCATTGATTCGATTAACCACAGAGACACAGAGAACACAGAGGGGGCACAGAGATTTAGAATCAATGCTTCTCTGTGCAATCTCCGTGTTCTCTGTGTCTCTGTGGTTAATAATTCTTCCCATAAAAGCATCTCGAAGAAAACTCAGAACGTCTGGCCGAAGCGGAAGTGAATCTGGCTGTTCTTGAGGCGGTGAATCACGGTGCCGCCGCCGAACTGCGGGACGATGAACTCGGGCGGGTTCAAGAGTCGCCCGTAGTCAACGCCGAGCGAGCCGAGCGGCGTCTTGAGTCGCAAGCCGAGTCCGACGGTGTGCGTCCACTTCTGGCACGTGTTGGGGTCGCGGCCCGCCTCGCAGCGGTTGCGGAAGAGGTCGCGTATCGTCTCGAAGACGTTGCCGCCGTCGTAGAAGGGCACGACCTGTATGTCGCGCGTTATCCCGACGCGCGCTTCCAAATTGATGACCGCCATCGCGTTTCCGCCGATGGGAACGGTGAACGGATTGACCGTGATAACTTCGCCCTTCTGATTTCGGAACGTGCCGCACGGCGGCAGAAACTCAGGCGGCGGGTTCGTGTTCGGCACTGGGCCGATTTGTGGGCCGAAGGTGCAGAAGGGCGCGACGATGCGCGGGCCTGCCTCCTCGAAGTTGAAGCCGCGAAGCGTGGTCGAGCCGCCGGAGAAGAAGCGTTCGCTGATGGGCAGACGCTTGTCGGCGGCATCAATCACGCCGTTGTCGTTGCGGTCGGCGGGGTTGAAGATGTTCGCCATGCCGAGTTGGACGCTCGCCGCCAAGACGGTGTTTCGCAGACGCCCGATTGCGCCGCGACCGACGCCCTGCGCCGACGCCTGACGCCCGAAGGTTTGATAGCGGCGATAGCTCAAGTACAACTTGTTGAATGAAAGGTTGCCGCCCAAGTTTTTGAGCGCGAGCGCGTAGTCAACCGAAAGGAAGTCGCCGCGCGTCGGGTCGAACTGGCGGTCGCGCGTGTCGCGCGCGAACGACGCGCCGAAGCGCGACAGGCGGACGGCCTGATCGGGTCGGAGCACGTTTGCGATGAGAAGGCTTCCGATGTTGAAGAGGCGCACGTCCTCGTAGTTATAGCGAAGGAAAAGGGTGCTTCGCTTGCGCTGCGCGCCCGAAGGCGAGAGTTCGAGTTCGAGGTCGCGCTGCGTCTCCAAGTTGACGGTGAAGCGATTTATCGAAGGGCCTTTGACCGGTTGGCCGAACTCGTCAATCAGATTTCCGTCGGCGTCGAAGCGTTGGACGATTCCGTTCGTCCCCTTGTCAATCGTCGTGCGGAAGAAACGCGTAACCGCGGTGTCGCGCTGGTACTGCGCCGAGAGCGTGAGCGGCGCGAAAGATTTTTTGCCGTAGCGACGGAAGCGCGGGTCTATGAATTCGAGGCGGACGAGTTGTTGAAGACGACTGAAGCGCGTGCGGACGTTCGCCTGCCGGAGATTGCCGAAGAGGTTCGTGTTGCGTAGCTCGAAGCCGCCGAGAGCGCCCGTGTCGGTGTTGAAGCCGACGATGTACTCGGTTGTGATGTGCTTGCGTTCCTCAACGTCAATTATCACGTCCTTGCGACGGAAGCCGCTGGAAGTCTCGCCCGCGTCGTCCGTGCGTATGAGCACTTGGCGGAAGGCGTCGGTCGTGTTGAGAAGAATGCGCTCACTCTCGGCGAGGTCGTCGGCGCGAAGGACTTCGCCCTTGCGCAAGGGGATGGCTTCAAGCACGGCCTCCTTCTTCGTCTGGACGAGGCCGTTGACGAATATCTCGCGTATGAAAACTTTGTCGGCCTCCGTGATGTTATAGACGAGACGCACCTGCTCGTCGCCGTTTGCGGCGGCGGGCAACTCGTCAACGGAGAGTTGAACGTCGGCGTCAATGTAGCCGTTGCGCGCGTAGTGAGAGCGCATGCGTTCGCCGTCGCCGCGCGCGGCGGTGCGCGAGAACGGGCCGCCCGTGACGAGGCACGACTCGTCGGGCAGAGGCTCGGCGGGGCAGCGCGCGTCGCGGAGTTGCGCGGCGGTGTAAATCTGGTTGCCGCGCGTCTCGATTCCGGCGACGCGCGTCAGCGTACCCTCTTTGACCTCAAACGTGATGATGAGATTGTCGCTTTCGAGCGAGACGCCGCGGCGGACGGAGACGTCGGCGTGGCGGTAGCCGAGGTCGCGCATGCGCGACTGTATGATTCGCGCGTCGTGATCGAGCGCCTCCTCGCTCGTGTAGCCGCGACCGAGTCCGCCGATGACGGGGAGGATGCCGAGCAGGTTGGCCTCGCGGCTTCGGAGGTCGTCGGAAACGTCGGCGACCGCGAGCTTGTCAGTGCCTTCGATGCGTATGTCCGTTAGCTTGAAGCGGCGACCGCGCGCGACTTCGTAGTTGATGACGACTTGACTGCTGGCGAGTTCGTCGGGGTTGAGAAGTTGGCAGATGTCCGGCTCGGCCTCGGCCTGAAGCGCGGAGGCTGCGGGCGGGGGCGCGAGCGGCGGAGCGACGGTACACGTCGGCGTGACTTCGGCGAAGAAATAGCCGTCCTCTTGAAGTCGGTTTCGGATGCGGCGCGCGCCCTCGACGATTGCGGAGTATTCGATTGAGCCTTCGCGTTTGACGGGCAGGAGTTCGCGCTGCCGCTTCTCGCTTAATTCGTAGCCTTCAAGACGGACTTCGACGCGCGGGCCGACGCTGCCCGTGAGGTTGACGCTGATGCGATTGGCAGCCGAGTCGAGACGTATGTCGGGTTCTTCGATTGTGGGCGCGAGGTGGCCCGAAGCGATGATGGCCTGACGCACGCGCGCGATGTCGTCGCCGAGGGCCGACTGCGAGAAGTGCGCGCCGGGTTGCAGCTTTAGGGAGGCGCGCACGCTGGCGGCGTCGAAGCCTTTGATGTTGATTTGGAAAGATTCGACCGTCGTGGGCGCGCCGGGGCGGACGCTGAAGAGAACGGTGGCGCGCGTTCGCGTCGCGTCCAACTGCTGCTCGTATGCGACTTCGGCGCGGTAGAAGCCGCGGTCGCGCAGGTATGCTTGAATCGAGTCGGCGTTCTCGCGCAACGACTGTTCGGAGAGACGCTTGCCCGGCTCAAGGAGCGTGACGCGCGAGCGAAGTTCGTCCTCGGTAACGCCAGCACCCGCGTCCGCGCCGATATCGAAGCGGACGCCCGCGACGACTACCTGCGGGCGTATGACGAAGCGCAGCGCGACGCGCGGCTGACCGCCCGCGTTTGATGTGCCCGGCACGTCGCGCGCCTCGACGCGCGCGTCGGCGACGCGTTCCGTGTCGAAGAGCGACTGCAACGACTCGCGCACGAGAACCGCCGAGAAGGGACGGCCCGGCGCGATGCGTATGCGCGCGCGAAACTCCGCGAGTCCGGCCTCGTCAACCGACGCTTCCTCCACGGCGACCTCAACGCTCTCGACCGTGCGCCCCTCGTAGCGACTTAGATCGGGCGCGAGGCGCGCGGCGTCTTTCGCGCCCGCGCGCGGCGCGAAGAGAAGCGCGAGGACTACAGACAGTAGCCAGTAGCCAGTAGCCAGTAGCCAGTAGTTTTTGTCTCTCGCGTTCATTGTTACCCGTTCGCCGATAAACCCTTGTTAAGAAAATCTACTGACTACTGACTACTGACTACTGCTTCAATATCTCTTCTTGAAACGAAGCTCGAAGCCGAAGTTGTTGCTGCGCGTGCGGAGCGTGTCGGTCGAGCCTTGCTGGTACTGCGCGATGAAGGAGAGGCGGTCGCTCACGCGATATTCGACGGCGATGACTTGGTTCGGCTCGCCCGTCACGTTCGTCGAAAACGTGATGGCGAGGTTGCGATTAATCTGCCGCCCGACCGTCAGACGCGCCGTCGGACTCTGGCCGCCGCGTCCCGAAATCACGGGGTCGAACTCGAAGCGGTTGAGGCCGAACAGCTTGTCGGTCGCGCGCTGGACGGGCGCGTTGATGAGAGTGTCGGTGAGCAAACTCGTCGCCGTTCCCAAGCCGGTCTGCGCGATTGTCGAAGTTCCTTCCGGGCCGCCGGAAAGGTTGCCGGTCGTAATGAGCGCGATGACGTCGGCCTGCGGGAGCGGCGGGTCGGACGTGGCCGTCGTCTGAAGGCCGCCCGAAAGCGGGCCAGACATCGTGACCGTGACGCGGTAGCCCTTGATGTCCGACTGCGCCTGCACGTTGACAACGGGGTCTGCGTCGGCGCGCGGCGGCAGGTCAATCGTCGCGCGCTGGATTTCGTAACGGTCGTTGCGGAAGGCGAGCGTGCCGCGCGTCGCGGTGATGCGGCCTGAGATTACGGGGTCTTCCACGGGGCCGCGCACGCGCAGGTTCAAAGAGCCGAGCATATCGGCGAGGTTGTTGCGTACGACCAATGCGTCGCGGCCCGTGATGGTCAGGTCGAGAGTGGTCGTCGCGCCGAACAGGCCCGCGCCGCTTTCGCCCTGCGTGATTGGGGTTTCGGCGCGCCGGTTGATGAGGTCGGCGAGGTCAATGTTCTGCGTGTACTCGCTGCGGCGGACGCTGACGTCGCCTTTGACTTCGACTATCTGGCGGTCGAGCGCGCCGCGGACTTCGAGGTCTGCGTCGGCTGTGGTGCGGAAGTCTTGCGGGAACGGGACGGTCACGTCGTCGCCGTGCGCCGTGATGCGAAACTCCTTCGGCATGAAGCCTTCGATGAGCGCGCCACCCGTGGCCGAGACGCGCCCGCCGCCCAAGCGGCCCGTCAGGGTTTCGATGCTCGCTTGATTGGCGTTGAAGCGAACCATGCCGTTGATGTCGGTGGCGTTCAGGCGCTGGTCGCTGATGAGGAGCGCGAGCGACGCGCCCGCCACCGACGCCGTACCCGTAGTCTGCGGCGCTTCGTATGTGCCGCCGACGTGGACGCCCATGCGCGCGATTCCGGCGAGGAAGAAGTTGCGCTGCGCGTTCGAGAGGACGCGCATGTTGAGGTCGCCGTTGACGCTCAGGTTCTGCGTGCCGCCCTCGCCGATTGCGAGCGTGCCGCCGATGTTGATGTTAGTGCCCGGCCCCGTGAAACGCGTCTTCTCAAACGTCAACTCATTCGGCTTGAATGTGACGACGAGCGGGCTTTCAGCCGTTAACGGCACGTCCTCAAACTGCACGGCCAAGTCGGAGAACTCCGCGCGCCCGCTGAGCGCTTCGGCGGTGAACGCGCCCTCGTCGTTCATCAAAGGGCCTGACGCGCGAAGCGTGCCCGTCGCGTGCCCCGTAACTTTCACCTTCGGCGCGCCGGGGTTGTTCGGGTTGTTGAGCAACGCGGCGAAGAGCGGCGTGAGGTCAACGCCGCTCAGTGTCGTCTCGACGGTCGCGGGCAGGTTCTCGCCCGCGAGGTCAACCGTGGCGTGTATGACTTGCGGCTTGCCGAGCAAACCTGTCGTCAAGTCAACTACGAACTTCTGATCCTCCGTCATGTGGCCGGCGAGCGAAAGCTCGCCCGCCGCCTGACCGTTGATGACGACGTCGCGCCCTTGCGCGTTTATATCGGCCTTGAGTGTCGTCGGGTCTAGGAGGTTGCCGGAGAGCGTCGCGGTGAAGTCAGCCGTGCCTTCGAGCGGAGGGAAACTGCTGCCGATGAAGCCCGCGAGCAGCGCGAGCTGAACGTTCGTGCCTTCGACGCGTATGTTTTTCAGATTGACGTTCGGGACGTTGCCGCCGCCCTCGGCAATCTCGAAGCCGCCCGTCGCCGTGACGCGGCCCGCGCCGAGTCGCACCTCGAACGTGTCGAGCGCGACGTTCCGACCGCTGAAGGTTGCGCGCGCGACGACCTCATCGTAAGGCTGCGTGCCGATGCGACCCGCCGCGACGCGCAAGTTTGCGCTGCCCGACATCGCGCCGGGGAAGCCCGTCACGCTAATCTTTCCCGACGCAGGGCCGAGTCCCGTCAGATTGCTCGCGGCCATCTCTGCCGGACTCGGCATATTCTCCAAACCGCCGCCGCGCGGCTCGCCGATGCCGAAGGCCGTGAGCAAGTTTCCGGCGTTCGCGTTATCGAGCGTCGCCTCGAACGAGACATTGTTTTCGCCCGTGCGCGGAATCGTTGCGGCGAAGGTCGCGCCGCCGCCGTCAGGTTCTACGAGTTTGCCGTTTGCGACGCGCGTCGCTTCGGCGTCCGATGCGATGTCGGCGGAGAGCGCGCCGAGGTCGCGCCCGCGCATGTTGAGCGAGGCGAGATCGAAGTGGCCGTTAACTAAGGGCGCGTCCAAGTCGCCCGTGACCGTTCCGCTGAAGCGCAGGTTTCCGGCCAACTGGACGCGCAAGTCCTTCGCCTTATCTTCGAGCGCGGAGAGCAGGCCCGTCGAGAACAGTACGGACTGAAACTCCGTGGCGTCTGTCGAGTTCAGGTTGACGGCGAGCTGCGTCCCGCCCTGAAAGGAGAAGCGGCCCGTCGCCGTCAACTCGGTCGCGCCCGCTTTCAAATTAGCGCGCTCGATTTGAAACAGCCCGCGGTCTGCCGTTACGGCGAGGCTTCCCGTCAAGGGCGTGCGCGCCGACTCATCTCGCCCGGTCGCGCCGTCGAAGTTTGCGTCAACGCGGCCAGACGCGAGCTTGAAGTTCGTGCCGGGGAAGCGTAGGTCGGCGGTGCCCGTGGCCGCGCCGACGAGCGGGACGGAGTTTCCCGAAACGAGTGTGATGAGTCCGCCCGCGTCAACACCTTCAAACCTCGCGCGGACGACCGACTGCGCGCGCCCCGTAGTCGCAATCGTCGCGCTCCCTTCGGCGTGGCCTTTGAAGATGTCGGCGACGAAGTTGTTCAACTGAATCTGGTCGCTCGTGGCAACAACTGCGGCGCGAGCCTTTCCCAAATCCATCGAGCCGAGCACGCCGCCGCCCAAGCTCAAGTCGGCGCTCGCGCGGTAGCGCCCGCCCGGCTCAAGCGTGAACCGAGGCCGCGCGAGGCGCACGTTCTCGGCGCGCCCCTCTTGCGCCGTGCCGCCTTTGCTTGCGGGCGGGACGGTGAATGCGACCGTGCCCGCGTTTATGTCGTTCGTCGTCCCTTCGACGCGGCCCGCCGGAGAGACTGCGAGACGCACGCCCGCGATGTTGATGCTCCCCGTTCGCGCGCCCGCCGCGTCGAGTCCGCCGACAAGCACGCGGTCAACCGCGACGCTCGCGGAAGAGTCGGCGTTAACGGTCGCGTCAACGCCCGAAGCCTGCAAGCCCTTCACGGTCGTCGTGCCGGAGACGATTGTTCCCGCGCGCACGCCGTTCAAAGTCGCGCGCGTCGTGCCGTCGGCGTTTTGCGCGAAGCGAACGCCCGACACTTGCGCGCCGCCGATGCGCGCGCCGCTCGTGACGACCGACGTTGCCGACGCCGATTGCGCGCTGCCCGAAAGCCTTCCGTCTTGCAACTCGGCGACGGCGTCTTTGAGGATGAGTCCGGCGACGCTCGTCGCGCCGCTTCGCGCCGCGGCGGCGCGAAGGTCGCCGAGCCAACGGAAGTCAGTGCCCGTGCCCGTCACGCCGCCCGCGAGTTGGACGAAGTTCAACTGGAAGTCGCCGGCGGTGAGCAACTCCGCGACGGCACGCCCTTGCGCTTCGTAACTCTTCCCCTGCCCCGTGGCGGTCGCGTTCACGTTCAGAGCCTTCAAGCGCACGCCGTCGGCTGCGAGCGCGTCGGACGCGAGCGTGCCTTCAACCTTGTACTTGTCGCCCTCGCCCTCGACCGTCCCTTCAAACCTTCCCGCGCCGCGCATCGTCGTTTCGAGTTGGAGCAAGTCCGAAGTCTGCGTCAAGTCAACCGAGGCGTTGACCCGCATGTGGTAGCGAAGCGCGCGCCAATCGTCGAGCGCGCCCGAAAGACGCGCTTCCGCAACGGGCGAACGTAAAACGAGTTCGCTTATGTCGGCGCGCACTTGGTTGGCGCGCGCGTGCGCTTCGACGTCAACGGGGCTAACGGGGCGGCCCTCGAAGGCGAAGGTCGAGCCGCTCATCCAGAGGTCAATCAAGTTGGCGCGGCTCTCGGCGGGCGCGTTCGGGTCTTCGGGTCGGACGACGGCGCGCACGTTTCGCGCCTCGCCCGAAATGTCGTAGCGACGGTCGTCGTAGTGAACAATCGCGCCGTTGACTTGGACGTACGCCGTCGAGTACGCGAAGAGGATTCGACTGTTCGGGTCGGGCGGAGGGATTTTGAGTTCGGAGAAATTTGAACGCCCCTGCGCGTCATAGACGACCCAGACTTCGGGACGGTCAACGGTCAACTCTTCGAGGTTGACGTTGCGCCGGAGGCTTATGGCGTAGAGGTCTTCGATGCGGACTTTGGCGAGAATGCGTTCGACGCGTCCAATCTGCGCGCCCGTCACCGAGTTGTAGAGCTTCACGTCGCGCAGTTCCACGGTGCGCGGCGAAAACTTCGTCTCGAACGAGCCAATCTCGGCGCGTATGTTGTATTTGGCGAGCGTGTCAACAATCTGGCCCGCGATGATTCGGTCAACGCGGCCCGTCCGGTAGAGGACGAAGATGATGAGCGCGAGCGCGAGCGCGGCGACGACGGCGACCGCGGCAGTCCACATCGCGTTTCGACGGTTGACGACGCGACGCCACCCGCGCCTTCGGCCTTTCGGCGTGAGCGGCGACAGCGGCTCGCCCTTCGACTCCTCGAAGGCGAGCGGCGCGTTCTCGTCCTGCGGCGGCGGCGGCGGGACGGGTGTTTCGTCTTTCTCGTCGTCGGGCATAGCGCTTTTTCGTGAAACGCCGTCGCGGGGGTTCGACGGCTGAAGAGTTTATAAGAAATGATGAATGATGAGTGCGGAATGATGAATGATGACGAGGGCTTCAGTTTTCATTCATCATTCATCATTCCGCATTCATCATTTTCCTTTCGTCGCGCGCGGGACTTCCCAATGGCACGTTGCCGGCAATCTCAAGCTCGAAGCCTTCGAGCGCAGACACTCGCGGGGGATGATTCGTCAAGAGGAGTATGCGCCGAAGTCCCAACTCGTGGAGTATCTGCGCGCCGACGCCGTAGTCGCGGTCTGTGCCGTAGCCCGTCTCGACGCTCGCCTCGCTTTTAGTCAATCCGCGCTCCTGCATTATCTGGTAGGTGCGCAGTTGGTGTACGAGGTCGAGATTGTTGTGTCGCTGGCGAAGATAGAGAACGACGCCGCGCCCGGCAGCCGCGATTCGCTCCAGAGCCGCGTGAAGTTGAAACCCCGTGTCGTCAACGAGCGAGCCGAACATATCACACGTCACGTTTTCGGTGTGTACGCGAACGAGCACCGCTTCGTCGCCGCCAACGTCGCCCATGACCATCGCTAGATGAACCTCCCCGTTGACGACGTTCTCGAACGCAATCGCGCGAAACTTTCCATAGACGGTCGGCAAGTCTGACTCGACGGCGCGTCGTACAAGGACTTCCTTCCGCATACGATAGCGCACGAGGTCTGCGACGGTAATCAACTTGAGATCGTGCGCGCGCGCGAACTCTTCAAGCTGCGGGAGACGCGCCATCGTGCCGTCGGCGTTCATGATTTCGCAGATGACGGCAGCCGGGTAGAGTCCGGCGATGCGCGCCAGATCAACGCTCGCCTCGGTCTGTCCGGGACGAACGAGCACGCCCCCTTTTTTCGCTCGAAGCGGAAAGACGTGGCCGGGGCGCGCGAGGTCTTGCGGGCGCGTCTTTGGGTCAACCGCCGTCAGGACGGTCGTCGCGCGGTCTGAGGCCGAGATGCCGGTCGTGACGCCTTTGCGCGCCTCGATTGAGACGGTGAAGGCCGTGCCGAGAAAAGAGGTGTTGTCGGCGACCTGCATCGTCAGGTGCAGTTCGTCGCAGCGTTCTTCCGTCAAGGGCATGCAGATGAGGCCGCGCGCATGGGTCGCCATGAAGTTGATCGCCTCAGGCGTGACCTTTTCGGCGGCGCACACTAAGTCGCCCTCGTTCTCGCGGTCTTCGTCGTCAACGATGATGATCATGCGACCGTCGCGCAGTTCAGCGGCGGCCTCTTCTATTGAAGCAAAAGGCATCGCGGTTTCGTTAAAAAAAATCAACGTGGAGAGCTTTAGAAGTCGCGGGTTATGTTACCCGAAAGCGGCGCGTTTTGCGAACCTTCTTTCGAGGGCCGGGGAGGCCGGCCCTCGCCGGCGTCGCTTCAGCGCGGGGGGATGGGCAGGTCTGTGAGCGCGCGGCCACGGAGAACCATGCCGTTTGTTTGCGTCTCTATGTCGGGCTTCGTATTCGTATCTACGGTGATTATCTCGCCCATTATCGCGACATCAAGCAGCACGTTGACGCGCACCGACTCGCTCCCGCCGATGCCGAGGTCTTCTCGGTAGAAGCGTTGAAAGCCCGGCGACTCAATCGTGATGACATAGACGCCCGCTTCGAGCACTGGGACTCTGAACTCGCCCTCTGCGGACGTTCGCACGCTGAACTTGCGGCCCGTCGCCTTGTTCTCGACCTTGACCTCCGCGTTCGCCACGACGGAACAGAGCGGGTCAACGACGACGCCCGAAAGCGTCGAGTACGAACCGGCTTGCACGCTCTTTTTGACCTCGAACCCGCCGCGCGGGCAAGCGACCTTTTTGTCTTCCTTCTCCGTCTGCTTCTTCGAGGGCGTCTGTCCGCCGGCGACCGCAAACAGGCTCGCCAGAGTTGCGAAGACGGCGGCTGCGGCGCGCGAGACGCGTCGGCGCACGGCGCGCAACCCGACGGGGCAGTCTTTGGTCAGAATCGTCCCGTCGGCGCGCCGGAACATACGCCCGCACAGGCGGCCTTCCGTGCGCGCGACGAGCGACTCGGCCTCTGCCTTCGTCAGCGCCGATAAGTTATAGACGTTCAGGTTGCACAGGCGGCAGAAGCGCACGCGCTCGTCGCCCTCCATCGCATCCCAACTCGCCGAACACGCCGACGCGACGCGCACCCGACTCAAGAGGTCTGTTCGCTCCGTCATGGCTTTGACTCCTAGCGGTTTGGCCCCGAAGGCCCTGAAGTGTGGACGCACAGTCTGATGCCTTCGGGGGGACTGAAAGGTTGCCTTCGGCGTCGTCAGCCCGGAACGAATTTCAGTCGAGCCTGTTAAGAGATTTCAACACAGAGGACACGGAGGCACGGAGGACATTGAGAAGCTCTGTGTCCTCTGTGTCTCCGTGTCCTCTGTGTTAATTCTTCCACAGCGAGACTACTTGAAGCCGAGTTCGGCCAGTTTTTCCAGAGTGACGCCGTTCGACGCGCTTTGCGCTTCCGGCTCGCGGCGACCGAACGAGAGTATGCGCTCGACGTATTTAGCGATGATGTCGGCCTCTAGGTTGACGGGGTCGCCCGGTCGTAAAGTCGAGAGGTTCGTCACTGCCCAAGTCTTCGGTATGACCGCGATCTCGAAGTGCTCGCCGGCGAGCGCGGCGATTGTGAGGCTTATGCCTTCGACCGCGACCGAGCCTTTGAAGACGAGGTAACGCGCGACATCCGGCGGATAAGCGACGCGCACAGTCCAAGAGCCGCCGTGCTCTTCGGCGCCGAGGAACACTCCGCGCGCGTCAACATGCCCCTGAACGATGTGTCCGCCGAGACGGGTCGAGGGCGTCGCGGCGCGTTCGAGATTCACGACCGAACCCGCGCGCAAGAGTCCGAGCGTCGAACGCTGCAAAGTCTCGCGCGAGCCGTCAGCCGCGAACGAATCGCGTTGAACTTCGAGCGCGGTCAGACACACGCCGTTCACCGCAATCGAGTCGCCGTCGCGCGTCCCTTCCGTAACCGTGCGCGCCTCGATTGTCATCCTCACGCCCTCGCCCCGCCGCTCGACCGCGCGAACGCGCCCCAACTCCTCGATGATGCCCGTGAACATATTTGGTCGGACAAACGAATCCGCCCGCGTAGCCAACACGGGCGGACGAAGCCGCAAGGCGGCGGCGGCTAACGTGTGGACTGCGATTCGAGTTTCTCGACGCGCTCGTTTAGCTCATCAACGCGCTCGTCCAACTCCTCCTGCTCTCCGCGCGCTCGAATAATGTCCTTGTGCATGGCCTTCAAGACGTATTTGATCTCTTTCACATTGCCTTTAACGTAAGCCAAGTCGCCCTCGACCTTCTCCAGACGCGCCTGTATAGCTTCCCAAATAGGCCGCGTCTCGCGCAGGCGCGAGTCAACCTTCTCTTCTAACGCGGTCAGGCGTGCGTCCTGCGCGTCGAAACGCGCGAAGACACGCTCCTCGAAGGAGCGCGAGCCGGGCATATCTTGAGTGGGGTCGTCGCTCATGGCCTTCTCCTTGAGCGCGATTATGAGACTTCTTCGCGGCGCGTTCAAGCGGGGTTCGTCTTACAATAATCCCTGCATACCGAAGTTCAAGAATCGTCCCTGTCGTTCGCGTCGCCGCCCGCCTCGTCGTTTGAACTATTCGGACTGTCGTTCAAGTCCGTCGAATCGTCCGTGGCTTGCGACTCGCGCTCGCGCACGGTCTGAAGCATGAGTTGGAATACTTCGTCAATCGTGAACTCGGTAGTGTCAATCACGACGGCGTCGTCGGCGATTTTGAGCGGCGAGTCGTCGCGCGTGGCGTCGCGTTGGTCGCGCTCGTTGATGTCTGCGAGCGTCGCGTCGAAGCTGGGTTCGTGCGCTTTGGTGCGTTCCTCGTCGAAGCGCCGGCGCGCGCGCTCTTCGGGGCGCGCGGTGAGGAAGAATTTGATGTCTGCGTTTGGGAAAACTACGGTGCCGATGTCGCGCCCGTCGAGGACGACGCCGACGTCGCCTTCGCCCATCTCGCGCTGGCGTCGGACGAGTTCGCGGCGCACGTCGGAGATGGCCGAGACGACAGAGGCCGCGCGTCCAACCTCTTCGCCGCGAATCTCGGCGGACACGTCGCGCCCGTCGAGACGGACGCGCAAAGAGTCGGGGTCGCCTTCGAGTTTTATCGAAGCGCGGCGCGCGACCTCGGCGACCGCTTCGTCGTCCGTCAACTCGACGCCCGCCGCCAAAGCCGCGAGCGCGACGGCGCGGTACATCGCGCCCGTGTCAATGTATAGAAGACCGAGAGCGCGCGCGAGCCTTCGGCCCAAGGTTGACTTGCCCGCGCCCGAAGGGCCGTCAATGGCGATGATTAGGCGTTTTGACATTTAAGTTTTGACGACCTGACCGAACTGCCGCGAGCGCGCGTTCGATACTGGCGCGCGAAACGTCGTAGTGCGTGACAACAGCCAACAGCTAATAGCTTCCTTCAAACGAAGGCTGCGAAGACTTCGTTTGAGAGGAGCGCGCCCGCGGGCGTGAGGCGCAGCGTGTCGCCTTCGATGGTGATGAGTCCGGCCTCACGAAAGCGCGCAAGGTCTTCGGCGTAGTCGGCGCGCACGTCGCGGCGGAAGCGCGCGCGATGCTCCGCGAGGTTGACGCCGCGCGCGAGCAGGCGCAGGCCGAGGAAAAGCGCTTCGGCGCTACGCTCGTCGGCGTCGAGACGGTCGCGCGTGACGACGGCGCTTCCCTTCTCTTCAATCAGACGCACGTAGGCGAGCGTGTCGCGTTCGTTCGACCAACGAAGCGACGCGCCGTCGAAGGAGTGCGCCGAGCAGCCGAAGCCGAAGTAAGGGTCGCCCGTCCAGTATTTCATGTTGTGGCGCGACTCGCGGCCCGGCGCGCAGAAGTTTGAGATTTCATACTGCGCGAGTCCAGCCGCGCGCGTGCGCTCGACCAGAAGGCGATACATCTCTGCGGCGAGGTCTGCGTCGGGCGCGCGGTAGCGACCCTCGCGTATCTGTTCGGCGAGCGGCGTTCCCGCGTGGACTTCAAGGAGGTAGAGCGAAAGATGTTCGGGACGCAAGCGAAGGGCTTCGTCGAGGTTGCGCTCCCAAGCGTCGAGCGTCTGTTCGGGGAGTCCGGCGATGAGGTCGAAGCTGATGTTGTCGAAGCCCGCGTCGCGGAGCATCGAGAGCGTGCGGCGCGTGTCGGCGGCGTTGTGCGTTCGACCGAGGCGGCGCAGGTCGCGGTCGTCGAAGGTCTGCGCGCCGAAGCTCGCGCGGTTGATGCCGAGCGCGCGCAACGCTCGCAAAGAGTCGGGCGTAACCGTGCCCGGATTCATCTCCAACGTGACTTCAGCGCCCGCGCAGACTTTGAAGCGCCGGGCGACGGCGTCGAGTAAACGCGCCGCCTGCGCCGTCGAGAGAAGCGAGGGAGTGCCGCCGCCGAAATAGACGGTGTCAACTTCGACGCGCTCGTCGTCGTGAGCAAACGCATGTGCGTCGTCGTGCGCGAAGGTTTCTATCTCGCGCGCGAGCGCGCGGACGTACGTTTCGGCCAACGCGCCTTCGTATGCGCCGGTTGCGAAGTCGCAGTAGGAGCAGCGCGCGCGGCAGAAGGGGATGTGTATATAGACTCCGGCCCGTTTCATCTCTCTTGTGCGCGAACGAAAATTATAGCACGCGCGAGTTTGAGACGTGCGAGTGCGACGTGTGCGTTAGCGTTCAGAATGAACGTCGGTCATGTACGCTTTCAAGTGGCGGGCGCGCGGCGCGTGTACGGCTGCTGTTCAAGCTTTGATAGCGCCAATTCGTACAAACGCGTCGCGGCGAAATCTTTGTTCGTGTGATTCGTGGGGAAAGTCGGGTGGTTTGAAGTCGCAGGCGTTGCGCGCGTGCGCGTGCGTTTGCGCGTGGCATATGGCTTGAGTTGTGAAAGTGTACTTCTCGCGTGTTTAAAGGGTGGTGTGCGGACGACTCTCACGGTCTTACCGTCGGAATGTCTTCCGCGTTCATCCGATGACTTGACTCACTTACACTAACGTTGGAGGAGAAATTATGGCAGACGATATGCAAGGAACAGGCGGCGGTAGCGGCGGCGGCGGCTCGCAAGGCGGCGGCGGCGGCTCGCAAGGTGGCGGCAGTTCGTCGGGCGGAAGCAGCGGCGGGTCGTCGGGCGGCGCGGGCGGCGGCGGAAGCACGTCCGGTGGCGGTGGCGGCACGTCGGGCGGAAGCGGCGGTTCGGGCGGCTCATCCGGCGGCGGCGGCTCGCAAGGTGGCGGCGGCTCGCAGGGCGGCGGCGGCGGCAGCTCATCGGGTGGCTCGTCGGGCGGTTCTTCCGGCGGCGGCAGCTCCAGCGGTGGTGGTGGCAGTTCATCGGGCGGTTCGTCGGGCGGAAGCAGCGGTGGCTCGTCGGGCGGAAGCAGCGGCGGTTCGTCGGGCGGCGGACAGGGCGGATCGAACGCATAAGAGTCCACCGAGTCAAGAGAGTCTCTCAACCGCGAGATGGTTGAGAGCGAACAAGGGGGAAAGGAAAAGCGCGGCGTCTGTCAGGCGTCGCGCTTTCCCTTTTTAGAACGACTTCGGGCGGTGCGGGAAGAAGGACTTAACCACCGCAGGCACAGAGAACACAAAGATTGCACAGAGGATTTAAACTCTGTGCTTCCTCCGTGTTCTCTGTGCCTGCGGTGGTTAATGTCTTTTGGATTTGCTTCGGTTGCTACAACGCGTTACTTCTTCAAGGCTTCGAGCTTGCGCGTGCTCCCCTCGCCGCTAATCTTGCGACGCTCGACGCGCGCAACGCGTTCGACTTCGGCGAAGGCGCGCATGAAGTTGCCGCCGAGTATTTTCATTATGTCGCGCTCGCTGTAGCCGCGCCTGAGGAGTTCGTAAGTGATGTTCGGGAGGTCTGCAACGTCGCGCACGCCTTCCGGAAGGAACGACACGCCGTCGAAGTCAGACCCGATTCCGACGTGGTCAATGCCCGCGACTTTGACGACGTGTTCGATGTGGTCAACGATCATGGAGAGCGTCGTGTTAGGAATCGGGTTCGCGTCGTCGAGTTTCTTCTGCTCCTCCGCGAGACGCTTGGGGTCGTCCTTATACTGTTCCTTGAGCGCGTCGCGCTGCGCTTTAAGTTTCGCGTCGCGCTCTAAAGAGGCCGTGCGAACTTTCTCGTCGAGGAAGACCGGGTAGAAGTTTATCATCACGACGCCGCCGTTTTTGGCGATGCGTCGGAGCAGATCGTCGGGGATGTTTCGCTTGTGATTGGAGAAGACGCGCGCGCAGGAGTGCGACGCGATGACGGGCGCTCTCGAGACGTCTAAAACGTCCGACATCGTCTTGTCGGAGACGTGCGAGACGTCTATGAGCATTCCGAGACGATTCATCTCTTTGACGACCTCGCGCCCGAAATCCGACAACCCGTTGTTGCGCGCCTCGTCGCAGCAGGAGTCGGCCCAGTCGTTCGTGTTGTTGTGCGTGAGGGTCAAGTAGCGCGCGCCGAGGCGGTAGAACTCGCGTAGCGCTGACAGAGAGTTTTCTATCGCGTGGCCGCCTTCGAGACCCAAGAGCACGGCGACTTTCCCCGTGCGCTTGGCGCGGAGAATATCCGCGGGCGAGGTTGCGAGCATGAGGTCGCGCGGGTGCTTCTCAACCATTCGGTAGCTCGCGTCAATAAGGTCGAGCGCGCGGCGCGACGAGCCGCCCTCGCGCGGGTAGTTCTTCGCAATCCAGTCGGGCGTGGCGTATTGCCGGTCAACGTAGATTGAGAAGAACTCGCCCGTCAGGCCGGAACGCTTGAGGCGCGGGATGTCGGTGTGATACTTCCCGGTGGAAGGCGTGCCGAGGTCGTAGCCTTCGTCAACCATTATGGTCGGGATGTCGTTGTGTCCGTCAACGACGATTGCGCGCCGGTGAATTGCGAGCGCGCGACGCCAGAGCGCGGGGTCGCGCTGCTGCGTCAATTTGAGTGCGTCGTTCGACTGCTTTGCGACTTGCGCGGGCGTTTGCGGAAGGGTCGAGGACAGAAGCAGCAGTGCGAGCGCGGCGGCGTTTAGGCGATTCGGTTGTTTCATGGCGCGGGCGGCGTGGCTTTCGATGTCGGTTCGACGAGCGACGTGTACTTTACAGAAGAGTCGGCGCGCGAGACAAGGCCGTGCGGGAACGTGAGGCCGTAGGTTGCGTCATTCTCGCGGTTGTTGAAAGTTTCATTACCACAGAGGCACAGAGGACACTGAGGTTGCGCAGAGTTTGAAATTCTCTGCGCAACCTCCGTGCTCTCTGTGCCTCTGTGGTTAAGCCTTTTACCCTTAGAAAATCAGACGACCACAGTCGCGGGGCCGCCGCCGTTCATGCGCGCGAGGTGCGCGGCCATCGCGCGGCGTCCGGCTTCGACGAGCGCGTCGAGTCGCGCCTGCTCCATGTCGAACTCGGTCGTCCCGTAGCCCATCGCGGGCAGGCGGCAGACCTCGTTCCTTTGTTCGCACTCGCGTATCATCTCGTTGTCGCGCGCCTGCGTGAGCGTGTCAACGAGGTGCGAGACGCGCTTGACGGTGTGGAGTTCAAACTTGCGCCCCGAGTTCTTCGCGGGCTGTCCCTCGACCTCTTTGAACTCGTCAATCAGAAGGCCGAGGTTTCCGGCGCGCGCGGCCACAGTCTTTTCGCCCATCACTTCGCGCACGAACGGGTCGTCTTCCGGCTCGACGGCGATGAGACGAATCGGGAAGTTTGAGAGCGCGCCGCCGTCAACAATCACGTGCCCCTCGATGTCTTGGCCGCGATACTTGCCCCACTCCTTTTGCCACACGACCTCGCGCCAGACGAACGGGATGCTCATAGACATTCGCACGGCCCACTTCAATGGGCAGTCGGGCGCGGTGCGCGAGTTGAGGACGAGCATTTCAGCGCCCGTCGTGTCGGAGGCGACGAGCGAGAGGTCGTGTTTGGCGACCGAGGCAAACTCGCCGAGCGTAATGTCTTTCGGAATCTTCTTGGCCTCAAGCTTCTCTTCGAGCCAATTGACGAAGGCCGTTCCGGCGAACAGCCCGCCGCACTCGACGAAGGAGAAGAGTTGGCAGTAGTGCGGCGCGTGGAGCAATGCGTTTAAGATTTTGCGGTCGAACCACTCCCAGTTTGGAAGGAACGGGAAGTGCACGGCGCGGAAGACCGTGAAGGTGACGCTGTTGGTCAACTGCTCCGGCGTGAAGTCGCCTATGCGTGGGCGATCCATGAAGGAGGCGAAGCGCGGACGCCCGTCCTCGCCGCGTTCGTTGACGGCAGCGAGCATCTCTTCGGGCGTGTAGCCGGCGGCGAGGAAGGTTGCGGTGATTGCGCCCGCGCTCGTTCCGACGAGGCGACGGGGCTTGAGTCCGCTTGCGAAAAACTCCTTGAGCGCGCCCGCGAACACGGAGCCTTTCGCGCCGCCGCCCTCGAAAACCATGTCATACTCGGTGAAGCTCATGGGGGTTTCTCCTTTGCTGTCTGGTCGTTGATTGTGGGTTGAAGCGAGGCGACGGAGGCTGCTCGCCGCGGTCGTCATAAATTTCGGAAAGTCTTTCCGGCGCGCGACCTCTTTTCGGCGGCGCGCCGGCAAAACGGAGGCGCGAGAGACTGCACACTATCCCCGACGCTACCTGTTGTCAATGAAAATGATGAAAGCCGCTTGAAAAACGTGTCGAACGCGCCGTATTCGGCGGCTTGCCGCGAGGGGCGGTTTCTGTTACACAAGGCAGCCAAACGGCGCAGTGGTGTTAATATGTGCGGGACGGCGGCGCAGCTTTAGAGTGGCGGCGCGAGTCCTGCGGGAACGAGCGCGAAGGAGAAGTGTTCTCGAAAGTTTATGTCTTCAACAACGACGAACATCGAGTCGGTTCTGCACGAGGAGCGTGTGTTTGCGCCGCCCGCGGAGTTTTCCGAGCGAGCGCGCGTTAAATCAATGGAGGAGTTTGAGGCGCTCAGGCGCGAGGCCGAGGAGTCGCCCGAAAGCTTCTGGGCGCGGATGGCGGAGGCGGAGCTTCATTGGTTTAAGAAGTGGGACGAGGTTCTGCGTTGGCAGCCGCCGCACGCGGAGTGGTTCGCCGGCGGGCGCACGAACGTCTCTTACAACTGCCTCGACCGGCACGTCCAAACTTGGCGACGCAACAAGGCCGCCATCATCTGGGAGGGCGAGCCGGGCGAGCAGCGCACTTTGACTTACGGGCAACTCCACAGCGAAGTGTCGCGCTTCGCAAACGTCTTGAAGCGCGAGGGCGTCGAAAAGGGAGACCGCGTCGCGCTCTACATGCCGCTCGTGCCGGAGCTTGCGATTGCGATGCTCGCGTGCGCGCGAATCGGCGCGACGCATTCGGTAATCTTCGGCGGCTTCGCTGCGCAGGCAATCGTTGACCGCGTCAACGATGCTGGCTGCAAGTTGATAGTCACGGCTGACGGCGGATACCGTCGCGGCGTGGAAGTGCGTCTGAAGGACGCGGTTGACGAAGCCTTGAAGCAGACGCCGACGGTCGAGAAGTGCGTCGTCGTTCGTCGAACGGGTTCGGCGATTCAAATGGAGGAAGGGCGCGACCTCTGGTGGCACGATGCGATGCGCGACGTGGAGAGCGTGTGCGCCGCAGAGGAGTTGGACAGCGAGCACCCGCTCTACATACTCTACACCTCAGGCACGACCGGCAAACCGAAAGGCATACTTCACACGACCGCCGGCTACCTTCTCCAAGCGCACCTGACGACGAAGTGGGTCTTCGATTTGAAGGACGAAGACGTTTACTGGTGCACGGCTGACGTGGGTTGGGTGACGGGCCACAGTTACGTAGTTTATGGGCCGCTGTCGAACGGCGCGACCGTCCTGATGTATGAGGGCGCGCCGAACTACCCCGAACCCGACCGCTTCTGGGAGATCGTAGAGCGCCACCGCGTCAACATCTTCTACACCGCGCCGACGGCCATACGCGCCTTCATCAAGTGGGGCGAGAGTTGGCCGCTCAAGCACGACCTGTCGTCGTTGCGCTTGTTGGGAACGGTCGGCGAACCTATCAACCCCGAAGCTTGGATTTGGTATCGAGAGACGATTGGAAAGAACCGTTGCCCGATTGTTGACACTTGGTGGCAGACCGAGACGGGCGCGATTATGATTAGTCCGCTTCCCGGCGCGACGCCTACGAAACCCGGTTCGGCGACGCGTCCTCTGCCGGGCGTCGCGGCGTCAATCATGTCGAAGACGGGCGCGGAGGCAGGGCCGAACGAAGGCGGCTACCTCGTCATACGTCGTCCGTGGCCTTCGATGCTCAGAACCATCTGGGGCGACGACGAGCGTTACCGAAAGCAATACTGGTCGGAGATTGCCGGCGTCTATTTCGCGGGCGACGGCGCGCGCCGAGACGAAGACGGCTACTTCTGGATTATGGGGCGCGTTGACGACGTGATAAACGTTTCGGGTCATCGTCTCGGCACGATGGAAATAGAGAGCGCGCTCGTCTCGCACGCGGCGGTGGCGGAGGCCGCGGTCGTCGGTCGTCCAGACGAGTTGAAGGGACAGGGAATCGTCGCCTTCGTCACGCTCGAAGGCGCGCGTGAGGCAACGGACGAGTTGAAGGAGGAGTTGCGCCGCCACGTCGCGCATGAGATAGGCGCGCTCGCGCGTCCAGACGAGATACGTTTCACCGACGCGCTCCCCAAGACGCGCTCCGGCAAAATCATGCGCCGACTCCTGCGCGAAATCGCTTCGAGCGGCGCGGTCTCAGGCGACACGACCACGCTCGAAGACTTCTCCGTGTTGGAGAAGTTGCGCGCGCAGGAAGAAGAATAGGGGAAAGGGGAAGGGGTAAAGGGTAAAGGTAAAAAGCGCTGTTCGTCATTTCTCCTTCCCCCTTCCCCCTTACCCTTTACCCTGTAATTCTTCCCGCTTTCGACGTTTACTTAAACAAAGAATCTTTGCCAAGGAGGACGCCCCGCGATGACAGCCAACTTCGTAGAGCAACGCTCAGGCCCGCGCTACCTCGTGCACATAAACGTGCGCGCCGAGTGGGACGACGCGAGTTCGGGCGAGCACATCGCCGTCGAGGGCGAGACCGAGAACGTCGGCCCGCGCGGCGCGCTCGTCCATCTGGAAAAATTGCCGGACGTGGGAAGCCGCGTGCAGATAATCGTTGCGGAGATTGACGGGAAGCGTGTTAACTGCGAGGCCGTGGCCGAGGTTATCCGGCTGGAGCGAAACCCCGTGCAGCCGCTCGCCGCGCTTCAACTCATAGGCGAGTCGGACGAGTGGCGCGGGCTTGTCTGGGAGGCCGCCGCCGAACTCGAACGCAAGGCCGACGAGGATTACGAAGAGTATGAGCACTGAGAGCCTGTTTAACTGTAGGGGCAGGGCTTGTCCCTGCCCGCTCACGTGCTGAAGCAGATAGATGAGTGATGAATCACGGGCAGGGACAAGCCCTGCCCCTACAGTCTGCACGAGCGCAACTGTTTTCAAACAGGCTCTGAGTTTACGGGTCTGAGCCGGAAGCCGACGCCGCAGTTTGGAGCGAGAGTCTTTGGCGAAACAGAAGACGACAATCCGCGAAGACGAGCGCCGCGACGACGAGACGCGCGAGGCGGTCGCGTTGACGGAAGCGAAGACGCGCGTCATCCTTCGGCTCGCAACGCGCTCGCTCCTCTGGGTCGTGCTCCTCAGCCTCGCCCTCTACTACTTGATAAAGGCGACGCTGTGGGTCTTCTACGCGCTGACGGGCATACTGCTCGTCGTCATCCTCGCAATCTTCTTCGCGTACCTCATCGCGCCGCTCGTCGAACTCGTGAGCCGACCCTTCAAGGCGCGTGGGCGCGAGCGTCTGATGCCGCGCGGGCTTGCGATAGGCGTAGTCTATCTAGCCATCTTCGGGACGCTCGCCCTCGCCGGGACGATCATCGTGCCGCGCGTCGGCGTGCAGTTGGCCGAGATTGCGCAGCGCGCGCCTAGCTACATCACGAGCGCGAAGGCGCGCGCCGACTTTCTGAACGCAAAGCTCGGCGACCTGAGTTTGCCGCGCTCCGTACGCGAGGCCGCCAACAAGTCAATGACGGGCGCGATTGACGCAATCGGCACGTACATCACGGGCGAGGGCTTCACGAGCGCGCTTACGCTCTTGGGCTACCTGCCTTGGCTCATACTCGTCCCCATACTCGCCTTCTTCTTCCTCAAAGATGCCGACAGCTTCCGTCGCTCGGCCCTGCGGATGCTCCCGCAGGGACGCATACGCTGGCGCGGCGACGAGTTTTTCCAAGACGTTAACTCGACGCTCGCCGCATACATACGCGCTCAACTCATCGCGTGCCTCTTCATCGGAACTGTCTGCACGCTCGGCTTCCTCGTCATCGGCGTGCCTTACGCGCTCGCGCTCGGCGTGCTCGCCGGGATGCTTGAGTTCATACCGCTCTTAGGGCCGCTCGTCGTCGCCGTCGCCGCCGTCACGTTCGCGGGCTTCGACTCGGGCGGAGAGGCCGTCGCAGTCCTTCTGTTTCTCGGCACGCTCCGAATCGTCCACGACTACGCAATCTACCCGCGCATCATCGGCTCAGGCATACACCTACACCCGCTCGCCGTCATCCTCGCCATCCTCGCCGGACACGAACTCGCCGGAGTCGCCGGAATATTCCTAGCCATCCCGCTCATCGCCGTGCTCACCGTCACCTACCGGCACTGGCTCGAACATCGTGGCAGCAGCGGCCTCGTCGCCGAACTTCTGCGCCCCGCCGAGACGCCGCTTCTGGAGACGCCGCCCGCCACAGGCGTCGCAGCAGCTACGGACGCGCGGCAGGTTCACGACGAAGAAATGTCGCCGCCCCATCCCGTCAAATAATTCCGCCACGGCGCTTCTCAGATTTAGGTTGATTATTTTTCTGAGTTGAGGCTTAATGTCAGCCGTTTAATGTCGGCCCTTTCAAGCGTCCGCTAGCGTACAAACGGAGGGGCGACAATTATTTACAGCTCTTGCTCCCTGAAATTTTCCCACGTCGCCCGATAAAAAGAACGTAAGGAGTTTCCCTCGATGTCGCACCCCCGCAGGCGCGTCCTTTGCGCAGAGCCACACGAGGACACGTGCAGCTTCGTCACGTTGCTGCTTGAACGGCAGGGACACACAGTCGTCTCGGCCAAGTCCCTCCAAGATTGCATCGAACTCGCCGGCAACCAGCGGTTCGACCTCTACATGCTCGACGACGACTACATAGACGGGTCGGGGCTTGAGCTTTGCAAGCGCCTGCGCGAGATGACGCCCGAAACGCCCATACTCTTCTTCTCCGCCCAAGCCTTCGAGCGCGACCGAGACCGCGCGATGGCGGCGGGCGCGAACGCTTACCTGACGAAGCCCGACGACCTCTTCGAGATAGTCAGCACGGTCAACTCGATTCTCTCCGATGCGTCGCCGGGCCGGCGCGCGAAAGAAGCCGAGAAGCCTTGACGCTCGCCCGCTCTGAGTTTAAATTAATGCTTCCCCTTTGAGTTCCCCTCGGAAGTTCCCCTTCTGAACCTTCTCTCTGTGGCGTCGGGGTGTCTCTAATGTCGGGAACAAAAAGGCGCATCCTCTGCGCCGAGTCGAATAAGGACGTGTGCGACCTGATCGTCCTCATGCTTGAGCAGAAGGGCTACGCCGTCGAGGCCGTCCAGACCGCAGCCGACTGCATCAAGCTCGCCATGACCGAGCGCTTCGACCTATACATACTCAACGACTCCTACATAGACGGCGACAGCCTCGAACTCTGCCAACAACTACGCGCGTTCGACCCTTCGACCCCCGTCCTACTCTTCTCGCTCGAAAGCTCCGGCTCGAATCGCCCCGACGCCCTACGCCCCGACGTTAAAGTCTATTCGAGCAAGTCGTCCGACTTCGTCGCCCTCGTCCAGACGATTGACCGCCTGCTACAGTCTTAAGAAGAGGCTAGAGGCTAGAGGCTAGAGGCTAGTTAAAAGCATCGCCAAGCCGCCGACCTCGATGAAAAGATACGGCGCGGTGAAGGCAAAAAAACTAGCCTCTAGTCTCTAGCCTCTAGCCTCTTTCATTATCTCGATGAATCGCCGGAAGTGGTGTTCGGCGTCGTGCGGGCCGGGCGCGGCTTCGGGGTGATACTGGACGGAGATGACCGGGAGACTTGTGTGTCGCAAGCCCTCGACGCAACTGTCGTTGAGGTTGACGTGCGTTACTTCGACCTCCGCCGGAAGGCTCGCGGCCTCGACCGCGAAGCCGTGGTTGTGTGCGGTTATCTCGACCTTTCCGGTCAGCAAATCCTTCACGGGCTGGTTGCCGCCACGGTGTCCGAAGCGAAGCTTGTAGGTCGTTCCGCCGAACGCGCGTCCGAGCAACTGGTGTCCGAAGCAGATGCCGAATGTAGGCACGCCTTCGCCGACGAGACTGCGAATCTCTTCGACGACCGCCGTCATCGAGGCAGGGTCGCCCGGCCCGTTCGACAAGTAAACTCCGTCGGGCCGCATCGCCAGAACTTCACGCGCGGGCGTCGAAGCAGGCACTACTGTCACGCGGCAGCCCAACGCCGCCAGCTCGTTCAAGGAATTGCGCTTGACGCCGAAGTCGTAGCAGACGACGTGGAAACGCTCCGTGCCTTCGGCGGCGACCTCATAGACGCTCGGCGTCGTCACGACGCTCGCCAGTTCCCTGTTCTCCATCGGCGCGGACGCGCGCGCCTTCTCAAGAAGACTGTCAACGTCTAAATCAACCGAGGAGATGCACGCACGCATCGCGCCCTTGTCTCTTATGTGCCGGACGAGCGCGCGCGTGTCTATGTGTTCGACGCCGACGATGTTCCAGCGTTTCAGGTACGCGTCGAGCGTCTCCTCCGAGCGCCAGTTCGACGCGACGCTCGACGCTTCGCGCACGACGAAGCCCTCGACCCAAGGGCGCGCGCTCTCCTCGTCCGCGCGGTTGACGCCGTAGTTACCGATGAGAGGATAGGTCATGCACACGATCTGCCCCGCGTACGAAGGGTCTGTCAGAACCTCTTGGTAGCCCGACATCGAAGTGTTAAAGACCATCTCGCCGCAACGCTCGCCCGGCGCGCCCCAAGCGCGACCGCGAAACGCGCGTCCGTCTTCGAGCACGAGCAGCGCTGTCTTAGTTTCCTTGTTCGTCATTCTTCGTTAAGCCTGCGTGCGCAGAAACTGCTGTGCCTCGTTGAGCCAGCGCTTGTCTGCGCGATACTTGTAGGCGGGCGCGGTTCGCACGGCCTCGACGCAACGCTGCATCCACTCCTTCGCTTCGCGCAGGTTGCCGAGGCCGAAGGCCGCGCGGCCCATCAGATAAAGTCCTTCGGGATCGGACGTACGCCGGTCGAGGAAGCGACCGAGCGCGTCGTGTGCGTCCGCGTACTGCCCCGCGGCCAAGTAGGTCGCGCCGACCTCGCGCCAGACCTCGTTCTGCGCGTGCGTGTCGTCGCGCGCAACCGTCTCGCCGAAGTGCGTGATGGCTTCCGGGAGGCGGCCTTGCGTGCGCGCGATGCGGCCCAACTGGTAGTGTGCGTCAACCTCTTCGGGGTCTATCTCGACGGCGCGCAGGAAGCGCGAGCGCGCCTCTTCGTATTCCTTGCGGTGAAGATGTAGAAGTCCGAGGTTGTAGTGCGCCGACGCGTCCGCCGGGTTCAAAGTCGCGGCTTCTAAATTCTGCCGGAAGGCCGCGCGCGCGCGCTGTCCGCGCAGAACGTCGCTCAGGTAGCCGCGCATCAGCAGGAGCAAAAAGAGCGCGAGGAAGGGCGACGCTAACACCCAAGAGAATAGCCCGCCGAGCAGAAGCGAGACGGGAATCATTATGACGCCCGACGCGAGCACGGCGGCAGCCGCGCGCCCCCAACTGAACCCGAAAGCCTCGCGCACGGCGACGAGCAGCCAGAGCGCGAAGAGCGGCAGCAAGAGCGTGAAGGCGAAGCTCTCGGCCATCTGCACGGGCGTGATGATGATCGGGTCGGAGCCGGACTGCTGCATCTGTTCGATCATCTGCCGCGTCCGCTCGATGACCGACGCCTCGAAGCCGCTCACGCGCGCGAGAATCGCAAGCGGGAGCGCGGCGAGGCTCGCGGCGGCGCGCGCGTAGAAGACCGTAGCGGCGACCGACGCGTAGTCTTGCTGGACTGCGACGCCGAAACTCCCGCGCCGCTCGAAGAGGTTCGCCACGAAGATTACGACCAACACGAACGCGATTGCGATGAAGAGAACCGACTGAACCGACGACCAGAGCGCGGGCAGGAGCATGAAGAGGCCGCGGCTCGTCACGACTATCGGCCACATCACGTAGAGGAGCACGCCGCACTGCGCGAAGAGCGCGAGCAGGAACGCCGGAAAGAGCGGCGCGCGGTCGCGCACCTCGGCCATCCCGCGCGCGGGCGCGTAGAACATCTTCAAGAATGGGCGCAGCCAGTCCATAAAAGAGCGCGCAGTCGTCGTCGGCAGCAGGCGTTAACAGTTTGCAATCTCAGACTTGAAATTTCAAATCCGAAGCGCGGCCAACGTTGACGGGGCGCGAATTTTTCCCTCTTGAGAGTTTTTAAGACTTGAGAACGAGACGCGAAAACTTCGGTCGCCCAACGCCGGCTGCCATCCGCCGTCCGTCTCTTGTCTTCACTCGTTTTCGTCGAGCCTTTTGAGATGATTGTTGGGAACGCCGGGATACTCGGTCTCGTGGCGTATGACGCTCGCCTTCGAGAGCGGCCAGTAGCGGAAGAGTGCCTTGCCGTAGATATATTTTTCGGGGACGAGTCCCCAAGAGCGCGAATCGCTTGAGTTGTCGCGGTTGTCGCCCATCACGAAGTAGTAGTGCGGCTTGACGTATGTGGGCGGTCGGTCGTCGTCCGTCACGTTTAGCGAAGGGTCGAGGTAAGGCTCTTGGAGTTCCTTGCCGTTGACGAATATTCGTCCGGCGCGCATCTGCACGGTCTCGCCCGGAAGCCCTATGACGCGCTTGATGTAGCTTTTCGACGGGTCGTCTGGAAACCAGAAGACTACGATGTCGCCGCGCTCGAGGTCGGGCAGGCCGTAGTAGATGAGCTTGTTAACGAAGATGCGTTCGCCGTCGTGCAGGCGCGGGAGCATCGAAGTGCCCTCGACCTTGACGGGCTGCGCGACGAAGACTAAAACGAGCGACATAATCATCAACGCGAACACGAGGTCGCGCACGAGCAGACGCGCCTCGCCCCAGAAGTGTGCGCGCGACTCTCGACGCAGACTTCGCACCTCTATGTCGCGGTCGTCGTCCGACTGCACGCTGCCGAACGCGGGCGCGTGCCTTTTCTTTCGTCCGAAGAGTGGCATGATTTTTTTTGGACGGGCGACGGCGCGAGTCGTTCAAGTCGTCGCTGCGCGCGCGCTCAAGCGTTCGAGGTTAGCCGCCGCGCACGCGCGTTGTCAACGGGAGCAGTAGACAGTAGCCAGTAGTCAGAGCCTGTTTGAAAACTGTAGGGGCAGGGCTTGTCCCTGCCCGTGATTCATCTTCAGCACGCGAGCGGGCAGGGACAAGCCCTGCCCCTACAGCACGCGAGCGGGCCGCGGACAAGCCCTGCCCCTACAGTCTGCACGAGCGCAACTGTTTTCAAACAGG
>Ga0081539_10000397_pt1 | contig 93458 bp, 95 predicted proteins | sample TabmetS4T2R2_FD_71023 | JGI IMG/M metagenome (GOLD analysis project Ga0081539, IMG submission 71023) | Tabebuia heterophylla rhizosphere microbial communities from the University of Puerto Rico - S4T2R2 | ecosystem: Host-associated > Plants > Roots > Rhizosphere ... | reverse complement strand
GTCGGCGCGGCGGCGACACGGCGGCCGCCTCCGCGCCCCGGGCGGCCGACCCCGCGCAGCGAGCCGAGAAAGAGCGGTCCCTCCACGAAGCGGCCGAGGGCGAGCGCGAGGCGGGACGACGGCTCGTAGAACGCGGCGTCGTACGCCTCGTCGAAGTAGAGCTTGTGCTCGAGCGCGCGCTGTGCCCTCGGAACGCGGGCCCGTATCCGCTCGGGCGTCCCCGCCGTGCGGCGATAGAGCTGCCAGGCGAGCGCGATCCCGGCGAGCGAGAGGACGAACGCGGCGACGCCCGAGAAGACGGCCGTGCCCCCGCTCGCCTCCTCGATCGAGCTCGCGACAGGCTCGAGCCAGCGGTCGACGGAGCTCCACCCGCCGGGCACCTGGATCCACCCGCCGACGACCGAAAGAGCGGCCAGCGCGGCGACCGGCCACATCATCACGAGCGGGCCCTCGAAGCGCTCGAGGTGCAGGTGCTCCTCGACGTGCGGCGAGGTCTCGCCGAAGAAGACGACGAAGAGAAGCCGGAACGTGTAGAGACCCGTGAGGAACGCGCCGAACGCGGCGAGGCCCCAGAGGATCCAGCCGAGCGCGCCGGAGTTCGCCGCGCTCGCGAGGATCGCGTCCTTCGAGAAGAACCCGGCGAGCGGCGGCACCGCCGCGAGCGCGAGCGACCCGACGAGGAAGAAGCGGAACGTCCACGGCAGCCGGCGGCCGAGGCCGCCCATGCGGCGGATGTCCTGCTCGCCCGCAAGCGCGTGGATGACGACGCCGGCCGCCATGAAGAGGAGCGCCTTGAAGAACGCATGCGTGAGCAGGTGGAACATCCCGGCCCCGAACGCGCCGAGGCCCGCCCCGACGAACATGTAGCCGATCTGGCTCATCGTCGAGTAGGCGATCACGCGCTTGATGTCCGTCTGGACGAGCGCGATGAGTCCGGCGACGACGATCGTGATCCCGCCGAGGATCGCCGCGAGGTGGAGCACGGCCGGTGCGAGCTCGAAGAGCGTGTGCGTGCGCGCGATCAGGTAGACGCCCGCGGTGACCATCGTCGCGGCGTGGATGAGGGCGCTGACAGGGGTCGGGCCCTCCATCGCGTCGGGCAGCCATGTATGGAGCGGGATCTGCGCCGACTTGGCGGCCGCGCCGCCGAGCAGGCCGAGCGCGACGACCGTGGCGGCCGGAGTCGACCGGCCGAGCGCGTCGGGGGCCTGCGCGAACACCCCGGCGAAGTCGAGGACGCCTGTCCTCTGGACGAGGAGGAAGAGGGCGAGCGCGAAGGTCGCGTCGCCGAAGGCGTTCATGATGAAGGCCTTCTTGCCTGCCGCGACGGCCGTCGGCCGCTCGTGCCAGAAGTTGATCAAGAGATACGAGGAGAGCCCGACCATGCCCCAGCCGGCGAGGAGAAGCAGGAGGTTCCCCGACTGGACGAGCAGCAGCATCGAGAAGAGGAAGAGGGTCTTGTACGCGTGGTAGCGGCGCTCCTCGCGGTCGTCGGCCATGTAGCCGATCGCGTACGTGAGGATCAGGAAGCCGACCCCCGAGACGACCAGCATCATGAAGACGGAGAGCGGGTCGACCGCGATCTGCCACCCGATCCGGAGCTGCCCGGCCGAGAGCCACGTCCAGAGCGTCGACGAGTGGTGGCGCTCGTCCGGGCTCTCGCCGAGGAGCGCCACGAGCGCCACGACCGAACAGACGAACGAGACGAGCGCGGACGCCGACGCGACGAGCCCTGCACTGCGGCGCGGAATCCGGGCTCCCGCGGCGGCGATGATCGCGACCGCAGCAGCCGGTGAGAAGAGCGCGATCCAGGCGGCTTCGATCACGGTCTAGCCCCGCAGCGACCTCAGGCGGTCGACGTCGAGCTCCACGTGCTTGCGCGACATCGCCACGATCAGCCCGAGACCGACGACCGCCTCCGACGCCGCGACGACCATCACTGCGAGCGCGAAGATCTGCCCGTCGCCCGAGCCGTGGTAGCGCGAGAACGCGATCAGCGCAAGGTTGCCGGCGTTGAGCATGATCTCGAGCGCGAGCAGGATGATCAGCGGGCTGCGGCGGATCAGGACGCCGAGCGCCCCGATCGAGAAGACGAGGACGGACAGCACGAGATAGGCCGCGATACCGGGGCCGAGCATCAGGTCGCCCGCTCCCCGCCCTCGACTCGTGTCTCGGCCGAAGCGGCCCGGCCGAGGATGACGCCGCCGACGGCGGCGACCAGCAGGATCAGCGACGTCACCTCGAAGACGAGGAGATGGTCGGACAGGAAGAGGTTTCCGATCTGCGCCGGGGACCCGAACGCCGCTGCGATCTCTGCCGGGCGCGAGAGGTGTCCGTCCGCCTCGTACGTGACCGCGACGACGATCTCGACCGCGATCGCCGCCGTCGCCAGAACCGCCGCCGCGGACTGCAGGGAGGGGCCGCCCGCCCACGGCGTGTCGGCGCGCCCCCCGAGGTATGCGATCACGAACAGGAACATCACGATCACCGCGCCCGCGTAGACGAGCACCTGCGCGGCGGCGACGAACTCCGCCTGGAGCAGGAGGTAGAAGACGGCGAGCGAGCCGAGGTTTCCGAGCAGCGCGAGGGCGCTGTAGAACGGGTTCGCGAAGAGCACGACGGCGACGGCCGAGGCGACGAGGCCGAGCGCCGCGCCCACCCAGACGATCCAGACGAGGATGTTCCCGGCGTCCACTAGGCGGACGTCTTCCAGACGGGCTCGGGCGTGTCGTACCGGGCCGCGTCGGCACTCGGCACGGTCTTCACCGGCGGGGCGAGCAGCATGTCCTTGGTGTAGATCTGGTCGTCGCGGTTGTACTCGGAGAGCTCGTACTCGTTGCCGAGGGTGATCGCGTCGAACGGGCAGGCCAGCTCGCAGTAGCCGCAGAAGATGCAACGGCTCATGTTGATCTCGTAGATCCGGGCATAGCGTTCGCCGGGGGAGACGCGGTTCTCCGGGGTGTTCTCGGCCGGGACGACGCGGATGCAGTCGGCCGGGCATGCGGCCGCGCAGAGCGAGCAGCCGACGCACTTCTCGAGGCCGTTGTCGTACCGATGGAGCCGGTGGCGGCCGCGGAAGCGCGGGTAGACCGGCCGCTTGTACTCGGGGTACTGCTGCGTGATCGGCTTCCGGAAGATCTGCCGGAGGGTGACGGCGAAGCCCTTCAACGACCCGATCGGCTGCGGGCTCATCCGACCGCGACCACCACGACGGCCGTGACGAGCGCGTTGATCGTCGCGACAGGGAGCAGAACCTTCCAGCCGAACCGCATCAGCTGGTCGTAGCGGAGGCGCGGGAGCGTCGCCCGCATCCACATGAAGAAGAAGATGAACGTGCCGAGCTTGACGAGGAACCAGATCGGCCCCGGCAGTACGGGACCGCTCCAGCCGCCGAAGAAGAGCGTGACGGCAAGGCCGGAGAGCGTGATCATGTTGATGTACTCGGCCGTCTGGAAGAGGCCGAAGCGCATCCCGCTGTACTCGGTGTGGTAACCGGCGACGAGCTCCTGCTCGGCCTCGGGAAGGTCGAACGGGGCGCGGTTCGTCTCGGCGATGCCTGCGATGAAGAAGGTGATCAGCCCGACGATCTGCGGGACGCAGAACCAGATCGTGGCTTGCTGGCGCTCGACGATGTCGACGAGAGAGAGCGAGTGCGCCATCAGCACGACGCCGAGCACCGAGAGCGCGAGCGAGACCTCGTAGGACACCATCTGGGCGCACGTCCGCATCGAGCCGAGCAGCGAGTACTTCGACTCGCTCGACCAGCCGCCGACCACGAAGGCGTAGACGCCGACCGAGCTCAGCGCGAAGAGGAGGACGAGCCCGATCGGGACGTTCACGACCCAGCCGGTGACGTCGTAGTCGCCCCAGTGCCAGACCGGTCCGAAGGGGATCACGCTGAAGGCGGCGATCGCGGTGAACCCGGCCACGACCGGGGCGAGGACGTAGAGCACGTCGACGGCCGCCGCGGGAAAGAAGCTCGCCTTCCGCAGGAGCTTGACGAGATCCGCGATCGGCTGCAGCAGGCCGAAGGGCCCGGCGCGGTTCGGGCCGTAGCGAAGGTGCATGCGGCCGAGGATCTTGCGCTCGAGCCACGTCAGGTAGGCGAATCCGCCGAGGACGAGGTTCGCGACCACGAACGCCTTGATCGCCGAGATCCACCAGGGCTGGTGGAGCGCGAGGATCATGCCTTCGCGACCTCGACGGAGTCGGCGAGCCCCTCGGCGTGCTCGCCGGCGACACGCACGATCCCGGCCGCGAGCCGGCGCGAGACGGCGGCGCGCAGCGTCACCGACGTGCCGTTCGATCGGACGCTGATCTCGTCGCCGCGCGCGATTCCCCGCGCGTTGGCGTCTGCCCAGGCCAGCTCGGCCTCGGCGACCGGGCGTTGGAACTGAAGCTGCGGCACGCGTTCGACCGCGGCACCGCTGAAGAGCGGCCGGTAGCGAACGAGACGAAGCCCGGACCGCTCGGGCGGAGGGTGTGTCGGCGCTGGAGCGTCGAGAGCGATCCGCTCTCCGCGTGGAGGAAGCTCCGCGCGCTCGGCGGGAAGTGGCGCGGAGGGCCAGGGATCGATGCCGACACCGAAGCGCTCGCCGAGCCGCGCGAGCCAGCTAAGCTCGTCGAGGACCGGAGGGTCGACAGCCCGCCGAAGGCGTTGCGGCCGGCCTTCGAGGTTCACGGTCGTTCCGTCTCGCTCGAGGTAGCTCGTCCCGGGAAGGACGACGTGAGACCAGAGTGTCGCCTCGCCCATGAACATCGACGTCGTGAGAACGAAGCGTGCGCGCTCGGCGAGTTCGCGCACGCGGGGGTCGTATGCGGCCTCGTCCCCCGAGACGATCAACGCTCCGATCTCCCCGTCGGGAATCTCGTCACCCCGGCCGGGGCCGGCGTCGAGCCAGGCCGACGCGACGCCGCGGCCGTTGGGGGAGCGCGGAAGGAGGTAGGCCGCGGTCTCGGCGCCGAGCTTCCCGGCGAGCGAGGTGAGGTGGACGCCGCCCGTCGGGTCGTCGTCCGACCACACGAGCGCGACTTTCGCGGCCTCCCGGAGGGCTCGATGCGCCTCGCGCAGCCCCTCGCGCGGCTCGTCGCCGCGGAGCTCGGCGAGCACGGCCGCCGCGCTTCCGGGCGGGACCGCTTCGGTTCCGGTCGGCGTCGCGAGCACGAGCTTCCTCCCGGCCCGCCGAGCCGCCTTCAGCCAGAGATCGACGACGGGCGCGCGCTCGACGACGGGCTCGTCGCCGACGACCACGCAGACGTCCGCGTCCCTGAGAGCCGAGAGCGGCGCGCGGAATGCGTCGAGCGCCGGGTTGGCCTCGTCGGGGAGCAGGGCGACGTTGCCGCCGAGCCCCTGACGCGAAAGCCGTGCGATCGCCGAAGCGATCTCGCCCGTCTCGGCGCCGGAGAAGGCGACCGCGACGTTGCCGTTCGCCTCGCGGAGCCCTTCCTCGGCGCGGTCGAGGGCATCGTCCCACGACACCTTGTCGAACCCTCGCCGGCGCATCCGGATGAGCGGCTCGCGGAGCCGATCGTCCGCTCTAAGGTGGCCGAACGCGAAGCGTCCCTTGTCGCAGATCCACCCCTCGTCGATCTCGGGGTGGTTTCGCGACAGGACGCGAAGCACCTTGCCCTCGCGCGTGGTCGCCCAGACGTTGCAGCCGACGGGGCAGAGGCCGCACACGGTCGGGACGTGGTCGATCTCCCACGGCCGTGTCCGATGGCGGTACGTCGTCGGCAGCAGCGCGCCGACGGGGCAGAGCTCCGTCACGTTGCCCGAGAAGTGAGCGCGGTACGGTTCGTCCTCGAACGTCGCGATCAGCGACTGGACGCCGCGATTCTGCGCGACGAGTTGCCCGTCCTCGGCGATGCCTTCCGAAAAGCGGGTGCACCGGTAGCAGAGGATGCAGCGTTCCCGGTCGAGCGCGATGAGCGGCGAGATGGGGATCGGCTTGTCGAGGGTCTTCTTCGGAAAGCGCATCCGGGTCGTACCCGGGCCCCAGCGGAAGGTCAGATCCTGGAGCGGGCACTCGCCGCCCTTGTCGCAGTCGGGGCAGTCGAGCGGGTGGTTCAGGAGGATGAACTCGAGCACGGCCTGCTGCCCCTCGGCCGCCTTCTCGCTCGTCTGGGCCGTCTGGAGGACGAGGCCGTCCTGCGCGGTCATCGTGCAGGCGGCCTGGAGCTTCGGCATGCCCTCGATCTCGCAGAGGCACATGCGGCAGGCGCCGATCGGCGCGCCGAGACGCGGCTCGTAGCAGAAGACCGGGATCTCGACGCCCGCGGCGGCGGCCGCCTCGACCATCCCGATTCCCTTCGGAACCTGGATCTCGCGCCGGTCGATCGTCACCGTGACGAGCTCGGGCGTGCTCATCGGCGCACTCTTTTCACGGTCCGCGCGCACCCCGCGCGGTCGGCGACGTTACGCTCCAAGCGGGTGGAGGCACGGGGTGGCCCCACGCTCTCAGGCCAGTTCATGGACCGGGACCTCGATCTGCGCGCGCATCTTGGCGTGGTGCTGGTCGACCGGAGCGAGTACGCCGGCGAGCGTCGAGTCGCCGCCGAAGGGACAGCCGCCCTCGTCGATGTGGCGCTGGTACTCGTCGCGGAACTTCGCCACGTAGCTCGCGACCGGCATCGCGGCGGCGTCGCCGAGCGGACAGAGGCACTTGCCGAGGATCCGGTCGCAGACGTCCAGCAGGAGGTCGAGCTCGCCTTGCTGTGCCTCGCCCGCCTCGAGCTTCTTCAGGATCTGCACCATCCAGCGCGTTCCCTCGCGGCAAGGCGTGCACTTGCCGCACGACTCGTGCATGTAGAACTGCGCCACGCGGAGGCCGAGCTGCACCATGCAGCACCGGTCGTCGATCACGATCACGGCTCCGGAGCCGAGCATCGTGCCGGCCTCGGCCATCGCGTCGAAGGACAGAGGCGTCTCGACCTCGTCCGCCGTGAGCACGGGCACCGACGACCCGCCCGGGATGATCGCCTTGAGCGAGCGCCCGTCCGGGATCCCCCCGCCGATGTCGAAGACGAGCTCGGAGAGCGGTGTCCCGAGCTCGAGCTCGTAGTTGCCTCCATTGACAACGTTTCCGGAAAGCGAGAAGACGCGGGTTCCGGTCGAGTTCTCGACGCCGAGCTGCGCGTATTCGGCGCCGCCCATCCGGATGATCCACGGGTACGTCGCGAGCGTCTCGACATTGTTGATGAGCGTCGGCGAGGCGTACACCCCCGAGATCGCCGGGAACGGCGGCTTCGAGCGCGGCTGACCTCGCTTGCCCTCCAGCGACTCGAGCAGCGCCGTCTCCTCGCCGCAGATGTACGCGCCGGCGCCGCGGTGGATGACGAACGTGCAGTCGAAGGCGCTTCCGAGGATCTCCCGGCCGACGTAGCCCGCCTCGCGCGCCTCGTCGAGCGCCGCCTTCATCACCTCGAACTCCGTGAGGTACTCGCCCCGAAGGTAGATGAAGACCTGAGAGGCCTCGATCTCGAACGCCGCGATCAGCGACCCTTCGATCACGGCGTGCGGGATGCGCAGCATGATCTCGCGGTCCTTGAACGTTCCAGGCTCCGATTCGTCCGCATTGACGGTGAGGTAGGCCGGCTTCGTCCGCTGCTCAGGCTTGGGGATGAACGACGCCTTGCGCCCGGCCGGAAATCCCGCCCCGCCCCGACCACGCAACTCCGACGCGAGTGCCTCGTCGACGACGTCGCCCGGCGCCATCGCGAGCACCTTCCGAAGCGCCTCGTACCCGCCCACGGCCTCGTACTCCGCGAGCTTGGTCAGGTCGCGGTCGGAGTGCTCGAAGAGCAGGTCCCGCCTACTCACCTCGAACCTCGGCGAGGATTCCCGCGACGTCGTCGGGCCGTACGGGCTCTCGGTAGCGATGGTCGACGGCGACGACCGTACCCCAGCCGCAGCCGCCTGCGCACTCGAGCGTCCGCAGCGTGAACGCGCCGTCCTCGGTCGTCTCCCCGGCTGAGACGCCGAGCTCGTTCTCGAACGCCTCGAGGACCTGTTGGGCCCCGACGAGCGCGCACGAGACGTTCGTGCACACCTCGATCAGGTGCCTGCCGACCGGCTCGACGTGGTACATGTCGTAGAAGGTCGCGATCGCCTGCACGTACGCGGGCGTGACGTCGAGCGCCTCCGCGACCTCGCGCATCGCCTCGGGAGGCAGCCAGCCGTAGCGGCTCTGCGCGAGGTGGAGGGCGGGCATGACCGCCGAGCGGCGGACCGGATACTGCGCGGCGATCTCCTGGATCTCGTCGTAGAGATCGGCCCGGTCCTGGGGGTCAGTGGGTGGGGTGGTGGGTCGAGATCCGCTCATCGGTCGACCTCGCCCATGACGGAGTCGAGCGAGCCGACGATCGCGATCAGGTCCGCGACGAGGGCGTCCGTCATCGTCGTCGCCGTCGCCTCGAGGGCGACGTACGAGGGAGCCCGGAAGTGGACGCGCCAGGGACGTGGACCGCCGTCCGAGACGAGGTAGCAGCCGAGCTCGCCCCGCGGCGACTCGACGGCGACGTAGACCTCGCCCTCGGGCACGCGATAGCCCTCCGTCACGAGCTTGAAGTGGTGGATCAGGCTCTCCATCGACGTGTGGAGCTCGTTCCGCGGTGGCAGGACGACCTTGCGGTCGTCGGCGATCCACGGCCCGTCCGGCATCCCGTCGAGGCACTGCTGGACGATGCGCACCGACTCGCGCATCTCGTTCATCCGCACCTTGTAGCGGTCGTAGACGTCTCCGTTCGCGTAGACCGGAACGTCGAAGTCGACCTCGCCGTACGCGAGATACGGGAATGCCTTGCGCAGATCCCAGTCGACTCCCGAGGCCCTGAGCACGGGGCCCGACTGACCGAGGGCGACCGCGTCGGCCGCCGAGAGGAGGCCGATCCCCTTCGTGCGCTCGAGGAAGATCTGCTGGCGATCGAGCATCGCCTCGTACTCGTCGACCCGCGCCGGCATCGCGTCGGCGAACTTGCGGCACTCCTCGTAGAACGAGACGGGCACGTCCTCGGCCAGGCCGCCGGCCTGGAAGTAGCGCGTGTGCATCCGGAAACCGGCGACGAGCTCGAACAGGTCGAGGATCGCGTCCCGCTCGCGGAAGCAGTACCAGAACATCGAGATCGCCCCGAGCTCGAGCGCGCCCGTCCCGAGCCAGACGAGATGCGAGTGAAGCCGGTTCAGCTCGCACAGGAGCGTGCGCATCCACTGCGCCTTCGGAGGCACCTCGATCCCGAGGAGTTTCTCGATCGCGAGCACGAAGACGAGCTCGTTGTTCTGGAAGGAGACGTAGTCGATCCGGGGGGCGTACGTGATCCCCTTCCAGTACGTCTTCGCCTCCATGTTCTTCTCGAAGCCCGTGTGCAGGTAGCCGACGACGGCGCGGATGCCGACGACGCGCTCGCCGTTCAGCTCGACGACCAGGCGCAGGACGCCGTGCGTCGACGGGTGGTTCGGCCCGAAGTTGACCTCGAGGATGTCGCCCTCCTCGCGCAGCCGGGGGTCGACCTGGAGCACGGTCGGGATCGGCGACGGGATGCGCGAGCCCTCGTAGATCGTGCCGCGCCGGGCCTGCCCGGCCTGAACTTCGGTGGCCGTCATTCGGCGTCCGAGAAGCGGACGGGCTCGCCGCCGAGGGGGTAGTCCTTGCGCAGCGGATGCCCCTCCCAGTCGTCGTCGAGGAGGATCCGGCACATGTTCGGGTGGCCGTCGACGGCGATCCCCATCATGTCCCACGCCTCGCGCTCGAACCAGTCGGCCGTCGGCCAGACGGACACGACGCTCGGCACGGGTTCGCCGTCCTCGAGCCAGATCTGGAGTCGGAGGCGGCGCGGCTCCGCCCCGACGGAGAGGAGGTGGTACGACACGGAGAAGCGCGCCGGCTTCGGCTCGGGGAGCCGCTGCAGACCCTGTGAGCCCGGCATCGGCGTGTTCAGGTCGCGGCCCGACCCCGTCCCGTAGTAGCCGGCGACGCCCTTGCCGCCCCAGCCGAGGTAATCGGCCGGGGTCAGGTCGGCGAGCATGTTGTAGCCGAGCTCGTCGCGGCAGTAGCGTGCCGCGTCGACGATTCGCTCGCGCTCGACGACGACGGTCGTCTCGCCGTACGACTCGCGCTCCTCGACGAAGCCCGGAACGGACTCGTGAGTCACGCGGTCGCCTTCCTGACCTCGTACGCCGGCGGGACGCCGGCCTTGATTCGCTCCTGCAGCCGGACGATGCCCTCCAGCACGGCCTCCGGCCGCGGCGGACAGCCGGGGACGTAGATGTCGACCGGAACGATCTTGTCCACGCCCTGGAGGACGGCGTAGTTGTTGAACATCCCCGCGGAGCTCGCGCAGGCGCCCATTGCCATCACCCACTTCGGCTCGAGCATCTGGTCGTAGATCTGGCGGAGCGGCGCGGCCATCTTGTGCGCGACGCGGCCGGACACGATCAGGAGATCGGCCTGCCGCGGCGAGGAACGAAAGACCTCCGCGCCGAACCGCGCCACGTCGTAGCGCGAGGAGACGATGGACATCATCTCGATCGCGCAGCAGGCGAGCCCGAACGTATCGGGCCAGATCGAGTTCCCCTGCGCCCACGCGACCGCCTTCTCGACGGTCGTCAGCATCAGCTTGTCCTCGATCTCGTCCACGCCGAGGTCGCGCTCGAAGGCGGCGGGCTCCGGCCTGAGGCCCGTCCTCCGCATGAGGAGACGCTCGGAGTTCAAGCCGTAGTCGGCGAGGCGGGGCTTGCGCTCTACCGCCACTCGAGCGCCCCCTTCCGCCAGACGTAGACGTACGCGACGAGGAGGATCGCGATGAAGAAGCCGAACTCGCTCACCGCGAACCAGCCGATCTTGTCGAGCACGACTGCGACGGGATAGAGGAAGACGATCTCGATGTCGAAGACGATGAAGAGCATCGCCGTGAGGTAGAAGCTGACCGTGAACCGCTGCGTGGCGGGAGGCCCGGCGGAGACACCCGACTCGAAGGGGATGACGGTTGCCTTCCCCAGCCGGGACGGCGTCGCGAAGAGGAAGGACATGGCGACCATCGAGGCTGGGATCGCGAATGCGATCAGCCCGTAGATGAGAAACGGGAGCCAGTCCCCGAGTGCGGCCAGGACCATCGGCCGCATACTATCCGCACAAGCGCGCTGTCAACGCTGCTGCAAAAACCGCCTCTGAGCGGGGAACTTTTGCGCGGAGCCACCCGTCACAAACTCGGGTTTCACGTGCGGAGGGCGTTGCTAGAATCCGAAGCAGGATGGTGACGGTCACCGAGAGCGCCGCGACGAAGATCCGCCAGCTCCTCGCCGAGGAGCCCGACGGCGAGTTGAGCGTTCTCCGGATCGCGATCGAGGGCGGCGGTTGCTCGGGCTTCCAGTACGCGCTCGGGTTCGATCGCGGCCCCCAGGACGGAGACAACGAGGTCGAGCAGCACGGCGTCCGCGTCGTCATCGACCCGTTCAGCGCGCCCTACCTCGCCGGCTCCGAGATCGACTACGTCGACGCCCTCATGGGCGCCGGGTTCGCGATCAACAACCCGAACGTCCAGGCGGCGTGCGGCTGCGGGTCGTCGTTCCAGGCGAAGGAGGGCGTCGCCGCGGGCGAGGCCCCGTCCGCATCCGCGGGCGGCTGCGGCTCGGGCTGCAGCCTCTGATCTGCCTCACGGGCGGCTAGCATCCGCGCCGTGTCCGAGGGCGTCACCGACATCACCGTGATCGGTGCGGGCCCGGTCGGCCTCGCGGCCGCGTACTACGCCGGGCATCGCGACGCATCGGTGCGTATCGTCGAGAGCCTCGGCCAACTCGGCGGGCAGGTCGCCGCCGTCTATCCCGAGAAGCACATCTACGACGTCGCCGGGCATCCGAAGATCCTCGGACAGGATCTCGTCGACCTCTGCGTCGACCAGGGCCTCCAGTTCGGCGCCGACGTGCACCTAAACGAGGAGGTCGCCGAGCTCGAGCGCGTTTCCCAGAACGGCGACGAGATCCTCTCGCTCACGACGCATTCCGGAAGCTCGTTCCTGACACGTGCCGTCATCGTCACGGCCGGCCACGGCGCCTTCGAGCCGCGCAAGCTCGAGGTCGAAGGCGTCGACGACTGGGAGGGACGCGGCCTTCACTACTTCGTCCGCCGCAAGGACGTCTTTCGCGGCAAGAGCTGCGTCATCGTGGGCGGCGGCGATTCCGCGCTCGACTGGACGCTCGGGCTCCAGGACACTGCCGAGCTTCCGATCCGGCTCGTCCATCGCCGCGAGCGGTTCCGCGCGCTCGAGTCGTCCGTGAACGAGGCGCGCCGGCTCGCCGAGGAGGGCAAGGTCGAGATCAGCGTCCCCGCCGAGGTGCGCGAGATTCGGGGAAACGGCGAGATCGAGGCCGTCGTCGTCGAGAACACGCAGACCGGCGAGCGGCGCGAGGTCGAGTGCGACGCGCTGATCACGCTCCTCGGCTTCCATTCGCACCTGGGCTCGATCGCCGACTGGGGGCTCGAGCTGCACGGCAAGCGGCAGATCCTCGTCGATCCGACCTCGATGGAGACGTCGCTTCCGGGCGTGTACGCGGCAGGGGACGTCGCGGGCTACGAGGGGAAGATCACGCTGATCTCGATCGGCTTCGGCGAGGCCGCGATCGCGGCGAACCAGGCAATCGGTCGGATCCGCGGCGAGAAGGTCCAGCCGAAATACTCCACCGACTGAGTTAAGAGCAACCCTCGAACGAGGGATCGGCTCCCCCGTTTGCGGTACCCCTATCCCCCGTTCGGGGGATGCCGCCAGGCGATTCCCCCGCGCGGGGGGTCGAACCGGGTTTCGCCCAAGTCGATGCGCATCAGCACATGCCCTCGCGAACGGTCGAATGCCTGCGGTGCGGCGCTCTTCGCCCTCACGTCCGTTCCGCCGCTGCCTGTTCGCGTTGCGGCTACGTGGGCTGGGCCTCGTCCACGCGTCTGACCGAGCCCGAGCGCCGCTTGATGCGCGAGCACCCGCCGGAGCGCCGCCGGCTTCGCCTGGTCTGACCTCGCTGCCGCGCCGATAGACTCGATTCGTGGCCGGGATCGAGACGGGCCGCGAGCTCTGGGGCGGCGAGACGCGCAAGGCGGTCGAAAACTTCCCTGTCTCCGGGGAGCCGATTCCGCGTCCGGTCGCCCGCTGGCTCGGCCGCATCAAGGCGGCGGCCGCGCGGGTCAACGCCGAGCTCGGTCTTCTCGACGAGAGCAAGGCGGAGCGCATCGCGGCTGCGGGCGAGCGGATCGCAGGCGGGGAGCTCGACGACCAGTTCCCGATCGACGTCTTCCAGACGGGGTCCGGGACCTCGTCGAACATGAACGCGAACGAGGTGATCGCCGCGCTTGCCGGCGACGACGTGCATCCGAACGACGACGTGAACATGGGGCAGTCGTCGAACGACGTCTTCCCGTCGGCCGTACATCTGGCGGCAGAGGACGAGATCGTGAACGACCTCCTGCCGGCGCTTGTCCGGCTGGCCGAAGCGCTCGAGCGCAAGGCGACGGAGTTCGCCGACCTCGTGAAGTCAGGCCGGACGCACCTCATGGACGCCGTCCCGGTCACACTCGGCCAGGAGTTCGGCGGATACGCGGCCCAGGTCCGGCAGGGGATCGCCCGGATCGAAGGAACCCTGCCCCGGCTCGGCCAGATCCCGCTCGGCGGCACGGCCACCGGTACGGGGCTGAACACGCACCCGGAGTTCGCCGAGCGAGTCCGGCGCCGGCTCGCCGAGGAGACCGGCCTCGAGGTGAGCCCGCCGGCCGACCCCTTCGAGGCGCAGGCCGCGCGGGACGGGCTCGTCGAGGCCTCGGGGGCGCTCAAGGTCGTCGCGGTCTCCCTCACGAAGATCGCGAACGATCTCCGGCTCATGGGCTCCGGGCCGCGCGCCGGGCTCGCCGAGATCCGGCTTCCCGAGCTCCAGAAGGGAAGCTCGATCATGCCGGGGAAGGTGAACCCGGTCATTCCGGAGGTCGTGACCCAGGTCGCGGCGCAGGTGATCGGGAACGACACGACGATCGCGGTCGGTGGCCTGCAGGGCCACTTCGAGCTGAACGTCTTCGTCCCGCTGCTGGCGCGCAACCTGCTCGACTCCGTCCGCCTCCTCGCGAGCGCGTCTCGCCTCCTCGCGACGAAATGCGTGGACGGCATCGAGGCGAACGTCGAGCAGCTCGAGCGCTACGCCGAGCTGACGCTCTCCGCCGCGACCGCGTTGAACCCGCACGTGGGCTACGACCGGGCCACGGAGATCGTCAAGGAGGCCGCCGCGTCCGGCCGGCCGCTTCGCGACGTCGCCCGCGACGAGGGCGTGAGCGAGGAAATCCTCGACGAGGCGCTCGACTATCGCGCGATGGCGCGGCCACACGATCCTCGCTGACCGCCGTCAGCCCCGCGCGGCGGGTGGCTATTGACACGGACATCGCCGTCGTACTAATTTCGACCTCCTCCGGGGCTACTTTCGGAAGGGGGAGACATGACGAGGAAGGCTGCGGCTCTACTTCTCGCGCTCGCTTCGCTGGTCGTCGTCGTCTCGATCGCGGCGGCCGCCCCGGCCGGCGGGACCGAGGCCGAGGTGACCGTGGGATCGGACGACGCGAAGTTCTCTCACAACAAGCAGAACGAGCCGGCCGTCGCGGTGGACGCGAACCATCCGCTCACGCTTGCGGCCGGCGCCAACGACAACATCGACCTGGAGCTCTGCGACGCGGGTCCGGACGACGATTGTCCGTTCACGGACGGCGTCGGCGTCTCCGGGATCTACTTCTCGTTCGACGGCGGCAAGACGTGGACGCAGCCGAACTACCCGGGCTACTCGGCCCGGAACTGCGTCGGCGAGCCGGGAGACTCGGACGAGTGCGATCCGGAGCCGCCCTCCAAGGGCGGCCTGATCGGCACGCTCCCGAAGTACTTCGAGAACGGGCTCGTCTCGGACGGCGATCCGGCCGTCGCGTTCGGCCCTCGACCGGGCCGGAACGGGAGGTTCAAGTGGTCGAACGGCTCGCGCCTCTACTACGCGAACCTGACGTCGAACTTCCCGGGCAAGGGCACGTTCAAGGGCTTCGAGGCGATCGCCGTCTCGCGAACCGACCATGTGCACACCGCCGCACTTGGAGGAGACGCCGGCAAGGCGGCGTGGAAGCGACCGGTGATCGTCTCGCGCCAGTCGAGCGCGACGTTCGCCGACAAGGAGCAGATCTGGGCCGACAACGCGGCCTCGAGCCGCTTCTTCGGCAACGTCTACGTGTGTTGGGCGAACTTCGTCGGCAACGGCGCCGAGGCCCTGCACGTGGCGAGGTCGACGAACGGCGGCTCGTCCTGGTCGCAGAAGCAGGTCACGCCCGCGTCGGCGGTGCCGCCGAAGCACTGGGGCCACTCGGGCTGCACCATCCGGACGACCTCGCAGGGCGTCGTGGACGTCTTCTACGAGGCGTTCCAGAGCCCGTTCCGGTTCCTGCCGCCGCACGGCACGATCAACCGTGTGCGCTCGTTCGACGGCGGTGTCAGCTGGACGCGGCCGAGGATCGTCTTCCGGATCACGGATCCGTGCTTCTACGTCGAGCCCTCGACCGGGCGCTGCGTGGAAGACGGGATCGCAGGCGCCAGGAACGATCTCGCCGCCTCGCCGAGCGTCGACATCGCGAACGGCGCTCCGTCGGGGGCCGACGCAACGGACGAGGCCGTGCTCGCGTGGGCCGACGGTCGCATGGGGCTGAACCACGAGAAGGTGCTCTTCGCCTACAAGATGCCCGGGGCGGCATGGCATGGGCCGACCGTGGTGTCCGACCCGGGTGACCGCGGCTACTACGCCGCACCCGGGATCGCGCCCGACGGCTCAGCCGTGTATCTGACGTACAACGCGTTCACGACGCCGTTCCGAGACGACACGGACTCGCCGAGGAACCTCGTCGGCGTCTTCAGGCAATCCTCGCTCGGCGCAAGCGGCACGCCGACCGGGTGGACGACGCTCGACCGGAGCCCCGGCGGCGATCCTCGCGCGTCGAGCCAGAACAACCTCGTCGCGGAGTTCCTCGGGGACTACGTCTACACGGCGGCGACGCGGAGCTACGGCGTCGGTGTCTACAACGACGTCCGGGAGGCAGTCGACTGTCCGGCGATCGACGACTACCGGATGGAGTACCACGAGGCCGCCGAGGCCGGGACCGTGCGGCCGGAGGACGAGGATCTGCCGGAGTCTCGAACCGAGCAGGAGCAGGAAGACGAGGACGGTGCGCCCGAGCCTCCGGCTCCGAACCAGGACTGCCTACCCACCTGGGGGAACTCGGACATCTGGAGCTTCACGACGGCGCCGTAGCGCCGCGCGAAGCTCAGTAGGCGACAGCGCCACGACCGCTCTCGGCGGCGTGGCGCTGTTCGTCTGCGCGATAGGAGGAGCGGACGAGCGGGCCTGAGAAGACCGACCCGAAGCCGATCGCCTCGCCTTGCTCGCGGAACCAGCGGAACTCGTCCGGGTGCACCCAGCGGTCGATCGGCGCATGCTTGCTCGAGGGCTGGAGGTACTGGCCGATCGTGACGACGTCGACGCCGTGCGCGCGGAGATCGCGCATCGTCTCGACCACCTCGTCGTTCGTCTCGCCGAGGCCCACGATGATCCCGGACTTCGTGAGCACCGAGTAGTCGGCGGCCTCCTTCGCGCGCGCGAGTAGCCAGAGCGCCCTGTCGTAGGAGGCCTTCGCGCCGCGCATGCGGCGGTGGAGCCGGCGAACGGTCTCGATGTTGTGGTTGAAGACCTCGGGGCGGGCGGCGAGCACTGTTGCGAGCGCCTCCTCCTCGACGTCGAGGAAGTCCGGGGTGAGCACCTCCACGGACGCTTTCGGAACGCGAGACTTGAGAGCTCGTACGGTCGCCGCGAAGTGCCCCGCGCCGCGGTCCGGCAGGTCGTCGCGGTCGACGGACGTGACGACGACGTGCTTGAGGCCCATCTGCTTCGCGGTGTGCGCGATCCGGAGCGGCTCGAGAGGATCGGGAGGACCCTCCGGTCGTCCAGAATGGACGTAGCAGTAGCGGCACGCGCGCGTGCAGGTGTCGCCGAGGATCTGGAAGGTTGCCGTTCCGCGACCCCAGCACTCGGCGATGTTCGGGCACCGGGCTTCCTCGCAGATCGTGTGGAGCCCCTGTCCGTGGATCAGCTCTCGGACTTCGAAGTAGCGGCCCTCGGCGCTCGGCGCCCGCACCTTCATCCACGGCGGCCGCCGCGGGCGGTCGCCGACAGCCGACGATGTCTCCATGCGGGTCAGTGTAGGTGGAGGGGCACTCAAGCAGCCGGGCACGAAAGCCGACTCGTTGAAGGATGTCCTCGGGTGCGCATACGACCGCCGACCGGCGGATCGGCGTCGAGCGGTCGGAACGGCTGCGGCGCCTCGCGTTCGGCGACCTGATCTCGCTCGTCGTCGCGAACATGCTCTTCCTGGTCACGGCCGCCGCGCTCGCCCGCTGGATTCCGTCCAGCCGTGAGCCCTCGGCGCTTCCCGTCGTCCTCCTCGTCGTCGCCTACGCGGCGTCCTTCGAGTTCGATTTTCGGGTCGGTCGCGGCTCGGCCGTGCCGACGCAGCTCGTGCTCGTCCCCATGCTCTTCGTCGCCCCGACTGGATGGGTGCCGCTTCTCGTCGCGGCCGCGATCCTGCTTGCGAGCGTCTACGACCGGCTGCGCGGCCCACTGCGCGTCGAGCGCGTCCTCATGCGGCTGGCGAGCGGGTGGCAGGCAGTCGGCCCGGCGCTCGTCCTCGGCTTGGCCGGCGAGCGCGCTCCCTCGCTCTCCGACTGGCCGGTGTACCTCGGCGCGGTCGCGGTGCAGGCGGCGATCACCGCGGTCGCCACGAACGCGCGCCAGTGGGCCGTCGTCGGCCCCGTGCCGGTCGCGCATCTGCGCGAGTCCGCGCGGGCGTACGGGGTGAACGCGGCGCTCGGCGTGGTCGGATTCGCGCTCGTCATCGCGGAGGCGCGGTCCGCAACTGCGCTCGCGCTGGCGCTCCTCGTCACGGTGTTCGCGAGCGTGCTCGTCCGAGAGCGGAAAGGCCGGCTCGACGGCGAGCTCGAGTTACGCGACGCGTACCGGCGGGCCGAGGCCCTGGCCGGAGACAACTTCGACGGCCAGCGGCGCGAGGTCGAGCTCGCGCTCGCCGTCGCCGACGAGCTCGGGTTGTCGAGGCGCGACCGGCGTGACGTCGAGTTCGCGGCGCTTCTCCATGACGTCGGTAAGGCGTCGCTCCCCCGCGAGATCCTCGACAAGCCGGGCCCGCTGACACCGGAGGAGCGGGCCGTCGTCGAGCGGCACACGCTCGAGGCCGAGCTCGTCCTGCACGGCGTCGGCGGCTTGATCGGGACGATCGGGACGATCGTGCGCTCGTGCCAGGAGCGCTACGACGGCGACGGTTACCCGGACCGGATCGCGGGCGACGAGATCCCGCTCGTTGCCCGGGTCGTCGCCTGCTGCGATGCGTTCAACGCGATGACGAGCGACCGGCCGTACCGGAAGGCGCTCTCCGTGGACGAGGCCCTCGCCGAGCTTCGCTCGAACAGCGGGACGCAGTTCGACCCGGCCGTCGTCGACGCGCTCGTCGCGGTCGTCGAACCGCGCTAGCGCGCCTCCGCGAGGCGGCCGTGGACCGGCTGGGGCCAGAGCCCTGCGCCGTCTTCGGACGGAAGCGGCTCGAGCTCGAGCTCGAAGACGTCGGCGATCGCCGCGGCCGCGGCGGGCCGGACCTCGTCGACGGCGACGGCGCGGCCGAGCTCGGCCGCAAGCGTCGTGAACGCTGCGTCCTCGAGGCCGCAGGCCGTGATCCACTTCGTGAACGGAGTCGGGTCCAGGTCGGCGTTCAGGGCGTAGCCGTGCGTCGTCACCCAGCGCGCGATGTGCACGCCGATGGAGCAGATCTTGCGCGGGGGACGCTCGAGCCAGACGCCCGTCAAGCCCTCGATCCGCGTCGCCTCGATGCCGAAGGCGGCCACCGTCTGGATGACCGCCTCCTCGAGGTCGCGGCAGTACTTCCGCACGTCCTTGCCGTGCCGCTTGAGATCGAGGATCGGGTAGCAGACGAGCTGGCCCGGTCCGTGAAAGGTCGACTTCCCACCCCGGTCGGTCTCGACGACGTCGACCTCGGCGTCGTCGGGGAGATGGATCTCCCCCTCCTCCGTCCGGCGACCGGTCGTGACGACGGGCGGGTGCTCGAGGAAGACGACCGTGTCGGGAATCGCGCCCTGCGAGACGGCGCCGGCGAGCGACCGTTGCAGATCCCATGCCTCGCGGTAGGGCATCGTGCCGAGCTCTAGGACATAGCCGGGCCGACCCATGAGCCGAGCGTAGCGCGAGCCGCGCGCGGCGGGTCCATCCTCGTCGCTCTCGATACTTCCCGGAGATGGAGATCGCGCCGCGGACCGGAGGCGACGAGAGCGTCCCGACGCGGATCGGGTGGGAGCTTCTTCATCTCCTCCAGCTCAGCGTGCGAAGCCTGGAAGACGGGGCTACCCGGATCCTGGCGGCCCAGGTCGCCGGCCTGATCGCCCTCTGGACGCAGCTCTACACCTTCGAAGAAGCGTTGCCGAAGGGGCTTGCCTGGCTCGCGTGGGTAATGCTGATCGCGGCGATCTGCTACACCGGCACGCTCGTGACCCCGCGCCGGCTCGCGAGGTTCTGGGAGCGCGTGGACCGCGGCTGCACCGAGCTCGCGAAGACCGCCGACGAGCCGGCCGAGGAACTCGAGCTCATCGACGGGCTGGCAACGTCGCTCCGGACCCACCGCGACCGGCTCTCACGCGCGCTCGTGCGATCGGTCGTTCTCGGCGGAGCTGCGATCTCGCTCGCAGCGCTTGCCTACGTCGTCGACAAGGCGTTCTACCCGCCCTAGTCGACGACGAGCTTAGTACTGCGCCTCGTCCCAGCTCTCGAGGGTTGCCTTCAGGTCGCGCATGAACTGCGCTGCGTAGGCGCCGTCGACGAGCCGGTGGTCATACGCGAGGCAGAGGTTCATCATCGGCCGGATCGCGATCGCGTCCTCGCCGTCCGGGCCCTCGACGACCACAGGGCGCTTCACGAGCGCCTCGACGTCCAGGATCGCAACCTGAGGCTGGCTGATGATCGGAGTCCCGTGGATCGCGCCGAACCCGCCGGGATTCGTGATCGTGAAGGTCCCACCCTGGACGTCGTCCGGCATCAGCTTCTTGCTCCGTGCGCGCTCGGCCACGTCCGCGATCGCGCGGGCCGTCCCGAGTAGGTTCTTGTCCTCGGCGTCCTTGATCACCGGGACGATCAGGCCCTTCCCGCCCTCGAGCGCGACGGCGATGCCGAGGTTCACGTAGTTCTTGACCACGATCGACTCGCCGCGTAGCTCGGCGTTCATCCACGGCCACTTCTGGATCGAATCGACGGTCGCGCGCGCGATGAAGGCGAGATACGTGAGCTTGACGCCGTGCTGCTCCTCGTACTCCCGCTTCAGCCGCTGCCGCAGCGCCACGACCTTCGAGAGATCGACCTCGAAGGTCGTCGTGACGTGGGCCGACGTGTCGAGCGACCGCCGCATGTGCTCGGCGATGCCCTTGCGCATCGGCGACATCGGCTCGACCGTCTCGCGCTCGGCCGCTGCGGCCGGAGCAGCCTGCGGCTCGGCCGCCGGGGCTGGAGCGGCCTGCGGCTCGGGCGCCGGTGAGGGAGCGGCCTGCGCCTGGGGCGCCGCCACTGGCTCGGGCTGAGGTGCGGCCGGCGCGGGCGCGGGCTCGGGCGTCGGAGCTTCGGGAGCCGCCGCCGGTGCCGGCGGCGCCTCGGCCCGCTCGGGCGCGCGCGCCTCTTCGGGCTCTGGAGCAGCTGCCTCTGCCGGAGCGGCCGGCTCTGCCGCAGCGGGGGCGGGTGGCGCGGCGGGCTCGGCTGCCGCACCGGCCTCGATGAAGCGCAGGATGTCCTTCTTCTTCACGCGCCCGCCCCGCCCGGTGCCGCGCACCCGGGAGACGTCCACGCCGTGCTCCGCCGCGATGCGCGCGACGACGGGGGAGACGAACTTCGACTCGGCCTCCTCGTCGTCCTCGGTCGTGGTCTCTGCGGCGGGTGCTTCGGTGGGTTGTGCCTCTTCCTCGGTCGCCGGGGCTTCCTCGGCGGCGGTCGTGGTCTCGGCCTCGGGCGCCTCGGCCGGCGTGATCTCGTCGACCGTCCCGGAGCTCGGAGCCTGAGCCGGCGCGTCGCTCGCCTCGCTTACCTCCGCCGACGCCGCTGCTGTCGCCGGTTCGGGCGGCGCCTCGGCGTCGGCGGCCGGCTCGGCGCCCTCGGGCGCGATGACGGCGATCTTCGTCCCGACCGCGACGGTGTCGCCCTCCTGGGCCAGGATCTGGGCGAGAACCCCGCTCGCCGGGCTCGGAACCTCGGTGTCGACCTTGTCGGTCGAGATCTCGAGCAGCGACTCGTCGGCCTCGATCGTCTCGCCTTCGCCCTTCAGCCACTTCGTGATGGTTCCTTCGGAGACGGAGACGCCCATCTGCGGCATCACGACGTCGACGACGGTCGTTTCGGTGGCCATCAGACGCTAGTACTCCGCGAGTTCCTTGAGGCCTGCCACGACATCGTCGACCTGGGGGATGTAGCGCTTCTCGAGCGGGGGCGAGAACGGGACGGGCGTGTCGGGTGCGGCGATCCGCTTCACGGGGCCGTCGAGGCTCTCGAACGACTCCTCGGCGATCGTCGCAGCGATCTCGGCGCCGAACCCGCCGGTTCGCGTGTCCTCGTGCAGGACGAGCGCTTTCGACGTCTTCGCCACGGACTTCAGGACCGCCTCCTTGTCCCACGGCTGCACCGAGCGGAGGTCGACGATCTCGACCGAGACGTCGTCCTCCTCGAGCTGCTGCGCCGCCTCGTCGGCGGTGTAGACCATCGCGCCCCAGGTGACGAGCGTTATGTCGTCGCCCTCGCGGTGGATGCGCGCCTCGCCGATCGGCACCGTGTAGCGCTCGTCCGGCACCTCGTCCTTGATCCGGCGGTAGAGGTGCTTGTGCTCGAAGTAGAGGACTGGGTTCGGGTCCTCGATCGCGCTGATGATGAGCCCCTTCGCGTCCGCCGGCGTGGCCGGGCACACGCACTTGAGGCCCGGGATGTGCGCGAAGCTCGACTCGGGATTCTGCGAGTGGAATGGGCCGCCCGAGAAGCCGCCCCCGGAGGGAAGGCGGACGACGATGGGGATCGGCGTCCCGGCCCGGTAATGCTGCTTTGCCGCGACGGTGACGAGGTGGTCCCAGGCGCACGAGATGAAGTCGGCGAACTGCATCTCGGCGACCGGCCGCATGCCCACGATCGCCGCACCCGTGCACCCGCCGACGATTGCGGTCTCCGAGAGCGGCGCGTCGATCACGCGCCAGGGGCCGAACTCCTCCTGAAAGCCCTGGGTCACCTTGAAGGCGCCGCCGTACACGCCGACGTCCTCGCCGAAGACGAACACGCGCTTGTCGCGGCGCATCTCCTGGCGCAGGCCGTCCGAGATCGCCTGGAGGTAGGTCTTGGTGGGCATCAGCGAGCGGCCACTACTTGTGGTGGGGCGTGTCGAGCTCCTCGGGCGCCGCCCAGACGCCGTCGAGGGCCGACTCCGGCTCGGGCATCGGGCTTTCTTCGGCGCGGCGCACGGCCTCGTTCAGGATCCGCTTGATCTCTCCGCGGATCTCGTCCTCTTGCTCGTCCGTGAAGTCGACGTTCTCGCGGAGCCAGGTGCGGAAGCGTTCGATCGGGTCGTTCTTCGCCCACTCCTCGAAGAGCTCCCGCGGGACGTACGAGGCGTCGTCGTGCACGGCGTGACCCTCCATCCGGAGGGTCAGGCACTCGATCAGGGTCGGCCCGCCGTCGGCGCGCGCCTTCTCGATCGCGCGCTTCGCCTCGCGGTAGACGGCGAGGACGTCGGTTCCGTCGACGACGACGCCCTCGAACCCGTACGCCTGCGCGCGATCGGCCACGTGCTCGCATGCGTACTCGAGGTGCGTCGGGGTCGAGTACGCCCACTGGTTGTTGTCACAGATGAAGACGACGGGCAGCCGGCGCACGCCGGCGAGGTTCATCGCCTCGTGCGTGTCGCCGCGCGCGGAGGCGCCCTCGCCGAACCACCCGACGGCGACGCGGCTCTCGTCGCGGATCTTGAAGGCGAGCGCGCAGCCGACCGCGACCGGCAGCATCGCGGGCAGGTGGCTGACCATCGCGATCAGGCCGAGGCGGTCGTCGGCCATGTGGACGTTCCCGTCCTTGCCCTGCGTCGGGCCGTCGGCCTTGCCCATGTACTGCGCGAAGAGCCGCCACGGCTCGACGCCGCGGACGACGTGCACGCCCATGTCACGGTGCAGCGGCGTGCCCCAGTCCTCGGGCCCCATCGCCGTCGCGACGCCGACCGAGGCCGCCTCGTTGCCCCGGCCCGTGTAGAAGCTCCCGGGGATCTTTCCCTGCTTGTAGAGGATGTGCCCTCGCTCCTCGATCCCGCGCGTCATGATCATGCTGCGGAAGATCTCGAGGAGGTCCTCGCGGTCGAGGCCGGCCTCCCTGATCTCGTTGAGCGAACCGACCGGCTCCGCTTCGCGGGCGATCGCCATCCGTAGTTCCCCCTTGGGTCTCGGGCCGCATCGCACTTTAGCGGCTCGGCTTGCCGATACCCTGGCTCGAAATGGGGAAAGCGGCGGACTGGCTGCGCGAGGAGCGGCGCCGTACGCTCGGCGACTGGTCGGCCGTGTGCTTGGACTGCGGCCACGGGATCCGGTACTTCGACGAGTCGGAGGCGGAGCTGCCGGGCGAGTGCCCCCAGTGCGCTGGACGGATACTGAGCCGGTGCGAGGCGTGCGGGGCCCGGTTCGCCTCCATGTTCGCGGTCGAGTGCGAGAGCTGCGGATCGGAGCTCCGGCCGGCCGAGCAGTTCGGCGTCCGGATCCGCCGGCCCGGACGCTAGGAGAGTCTTCTAGCGACCACCTAGCCCCCTGGGGCTTCGCTGGCAAAGGAGCCCCGCGAGCGGCGACGCGACAGTGCAAGTAGCACGGCAAGGAGCCGCGAGCGGCCCGATCCTGCAGCCAGCGGCGGTCAGCAGGGCGCTAGGAGCTGACGATCTCGGAAAAGTGGATAACGGTGACGATGTCCTCTTCGGACACGTCGCGGTTGTAGAGCTGGCCCAGGAAGGTTGCCATCTCCTCGGCCCGGCGGATCTCCGGGTTGTCGTGCTCGATCTCACGCGGCGAGAGCTCGGCGAGCGTCTTCATCTCGACCTTGTCGATGACCGCGTCGAAGATCTTCTCCCGCGGCCCGAAACGCTGGCCGGCGAGCACCTGGACGACCATTCCCTTCTTGTACTTCGACGTCTTGTCGCCGAGACGGATCGTCGCCGTCTTGCGACGCGAGCGGAGCTGATCGGCGACGATCGGGGAGTAGAAGTTGAGCGCGTACATCGAGCCGAGGTGGCGCACCGGGCCGCATGATCATAGAGCCTCGCGCCCTGCGACTCGACCCGCCTTCTCGGCCATCTCGCGCTCGCCGCCGTAGGCCAGCAGCCGAGGGGCTTCCTCGAGCGGCAGCCACCGAACCTCGTCGACCTCGTGCGCGTGTTCCTGCGGCAGGTCGCCGAGCCGTCCGCTCGAGTAGCGCATGAGGAAGAAGCTGACGACCTTGAAGATCCGCTCGCCGCGCCAGGTGTAGACGTAGCGGACGTCGCCGAGCTTCTCGAGCGGGCGAGCCTGGACGCCCGTCTCCTCACGCACCTCCCGGACGGCCGTCTCGACGCCGCTCTGCCCGCGCCCGATCAGCCCCTTCGGCAGCGCCCACACCGTCTTCCCGGCAGGCCGGATCGCGGCCAGATACCAGCTTCCGCGGAGTCGCCTCAGCACGACTCCGCCCGCTGAGAACTCTCGCTTCATGCCCTTGGCACTCGAGAAAAGAGAGTGCCAACGCCTCCTTGCTCGCGTGGCGCAGACCTTGGTATCATGCCCGTCGGCACTCGGAAGTGGCGAGTGCCAGCCTGTGTAAATCGCGATCAAGAAGGAGTGGTCGGATGGATCTGAAGCCACTTGGAGATCGGCTGATCGTCGAGGTCCTCGAGGAGGAGGAGCAGACCGTCAGCGGGATCGTCCTTCCGGACACGGCGAAGGAGAAGCCCCAGCGCGGCCGCGTGCTCGCGGCCGGCCCCGGCGGCCTCAACGACAAGGGCGACCGCGTGCCGCTCGACGTCGCCGAGGGCGACGAGATCATCTTCTCGAAGTACGGCGGGACCGAGATCAAGCTCGGGACCGAGGAATACCTGATCCTGCGCGAGTCGGACGTGCTCGCCAAAGTCGCCGGCTCGACGAAGGGCCGCTCGACGAAGAAGAAGGAACTGGCGGGCGCAACCGCCTGACCGGAGAACGGAGGTAACGCATGGCTCATAAGGAGTTGCTCTTCAACGAGGATGCTCGTCGCGCGCTCGAGCGCGGCGTCAACACCCTCGCCGACGCGGTCAAGGTCACCCTTGGCCCGAAGGGGCGCTACGTCGTGCTCGACAAGAAGTTCGGCGCGCCCACGATCACGAACGACGGCGTCACGATCGCGCGCGAGATCGAGGTCGAGGACGTCTTCGAGAACCAGGGCGCGCAGCTCGTCCGCGAAGTGGCCACGTCGACGAACGACGTCGCGGGCGACGGAACGACGACGGCGACCGTCCTGGCCCAGGCCATCGTCCGTGAGGGCCTGAAGAACGTCGCCGCCGGCGCGAACCCGATGGGGCTCAAGCGCGGCATCGAGGCGGGCGTCGAAGCCGTCGTCGAGGATCTGAAGTCGCAGTCGAAGGAGATCTCGGGCAAGGAGGACATCGCCCGGGTCGCGACGATCTCCGCCCGCGAGCGCGAGATCGGCGACGTCATCTCCGACGCGATCGAGAAGGTCGGCAAGGACGGCGTCGTGAACGTCGAGGAGGGCCAGACCTTCGGCCTCGAGCTCGAGTTCACGGAAGGCATGCAGTTCGACAAGGGCTACCTGTCGCCGTACATGATCACGGACGCAGAGCGCATGGAAGCCGTGCTGGACGACCCGTACGTCCTCGTCGCGAACCAGAAGATCGGCGCGGTCAAGGACCTCCTGCCGGTGCTCGAGCAGGTCATCCAGGCCGGCCGGCCGCTGCTCATCGTGGCCGAGGACGTCGAGGGCGAGGCGCTCGCGACGATCATCGTGAACAAGCTGCGCGGCACGTTCACGGCCGTCGCCGTGAAGGCGCCGGGCTTCGGCGACCGCCGCAAGCGCATGCTCGAGGACATCTCGATCCTCACGGGCGGCGAGGTGATCACCGAGGAGATGGGCCTCAAGCTCGAGAACACCAAGCTCTCGCAGCTCGGCCGGGCCCGGCGGATCGTCGTCGACAAGGACTCGACCACGATCATCGACGGTGCCGGCGACTCCGAGGCGATCAAGGGTCGGATCAAGCAGCTGAAGCAGGAGATCGAGAACACCGATTCCGACTTCGACCGCGAGAAGCTCCAGGAGCGGCTCGCGAAGCTGGCCGGCGGCGTCGCCGTCGTCAAGGTCGGCGCTGCCACGGAGACCGAGATGAAGGAGAAGAAGCACCGGGTCGAGGACGCGCTGCAGGCCACCCGGGCCGCCCTCGAGGAGGGCATCGTCCCGGGCGGCGGCGTCGCGCTCCTGAACGCGGTCGACGCGATCAAGCTCGACAGCCTCGAGGGCGACGAGCGGACGGGCGCACACATCGTCGCGCGGGCGCTCGAGGAGCCTGTCCGGCAGCTCGCCGACAACGCGGGGCTCGAGGGCTCCGTCGTCGTGAACGAGATCCGCGAGCAGAAGAAGGGCTTCGGCCTGAACGTCGAGACGGGCGAGTTCGAGGACCTCGTCAAGGCGGGGATCATCGACCCGACCATGGTCACTCGCTCGGCGCTGCAGAACGCCGCCTCGATCGCGAAGAACATCCTCACCACCGAGGCTGTCGTCGCCGAGGCGCCGGAGAAGCAGCCGGCCGCGGCCGGAATGCCGGGCGGTATGCCCGACATGATGTAAGGGGGCCCGGGGGAAACCAGGTTTCCCCTGCGAGGCCATCTTCGAGTACGAAAAGGGGCGGCCGTGCGGCCGCCCCTTTCGCGTCCTGTCCTTCGGGCTACGGCGTCACGTCGCCGTAGATGTTCTGGTCGAGGCCGCCTGCCCACGGACACGTATCGGTTCCGATCGTTCCGTCGGGCTCGACCTCGCGGCATTGCAAGACGTCGGCGCCGTCGACGTCCTCGTCGCCGCCTTCTCGCGGGTCGCTGCCCGGTACGACGTCTCGCCAGTCGGTCCACGTTCCGTACGAGAACGAGCCGACCGAGCTGATGTAGAGGTAGTCGCCGCCGAACGGCACCGTGCGACCGGCGAACTGCTCCCAGTTGGGATTGCTCGAGACGTCCGACAGCCGGGTCGACGACGACCACTGGAGCGTCGCCGTGTCGCCGGACGCCGCGAACGCGTCGAGCGACGGCACGGTCGAACGGTCGGCGCAGTTGCCGAGCGGCCGCTTCGGGCTGTAGCACGGGTCGTTACGGCTGTCCCACCAGATCGCGTGCATCGATCCCTGGTCGACGGAGATGTCCGGGAACCGCTGGAGGCCTCCGCGCGCCCTCGGGTCGTCGAGGAGTGTCGGCGCCGTGTGGTGACCTGTCTTCCCGTTGAGGCGGAAGAAGTAGATCCCCGACTGGCTCCCGACCTCGCGGCGGTACCGCTCCGGCAGATCCTCGGACGAGACCGAGCCGTAGGTCGTTCCGCTCGGCACTTCCGTCCCCGGGATCGACGGGTCGTAGACGAGGTAGATGTACTCGTGTGCCTTATCGGTCTGGTCGGCGGTCGAGCGGATCTGCGTCCCACCGCGCATGAACGTGTAGCCGGACTCGCAGTGGAAGTCGAAGTCGCCGCAGTCGCCCACGACTGCGCCGGGCGTCGGGCTGCCGCCCTCCTCCTCGCCCTCCTCCTCGATCGGCGCGGCGCCCGACTCCTCGGGCGAGGCGATGTCGGTCGGGTCGTACGGCTCGAAGGAGTGGATCCGGTGCGGGCGCGAGAACGTTCGCCCGCAGTTCGCCGACTTGTTGTAGGCGATTCGGTCGACGAACGTGTGGCTCCGGACGTCCGCGAACTCCCGATAGGTCACGAACACGCGACCGTCACCGGTCACCGAGATGTCCGGGAACTGGATGTCGTGCACCGTCTGGCTCAGCTTGACCGGGTTCGAGAACGTCCGGCCGTGGTTCGTCGAGCGCACGAAGTACACGCTCGAGTTGAACCCGCTCGGACCGTCCCCCGTGAACCGCGCCCAGGCGAAGTAGACGTTCCCGTCGCACGGGCCGCCGGTGCGGTCGACCTCGATCGCCGTCTTGTCGTGGAACGTGCCGAGTAGGCCGGGAGCCGCCGAGCCGCGCGCGACGTCGAGTGAGCGCTTGAACTCGAGGCCGTCCCGCGCGGAGTTCCCTCCGGGCCCGCCGGGGTTCACGTAGGTCGCGACCCAGACGTCCCCGAACGTCTTGAAGCTCCCGGCTCGGTCGCCCGAGCTCTCGGAACCGGCGAAGAGACGCCCATGGCTGTCCCAGGCCCAGACCGGATCCCCCGAGTCCGCCGTTCGTACGTGGGCACGCCTGGCATACGGCGAGTGGTCGCCCACGTACCCCGGCACCAGGGAGCTCGTGAAGCTCTGGCCGCCGTCCTCCGAGCGGTAGTAGCCGAGCCAGATGTCCCCGAATCCGAGGAGATCCCCGTTCTGCTGGAAGACCGGACAATAGTCGTTCGAGCTGCCGACGATCACGTCCGGATTCCGCGGGTCGACGGCGACCGCGGGTTCGTTCTGGCGTCCACGGCTCTGCGAGCACGTTTCAAGGACGTCGTCCGTGTACGGGTTGCCCGTCACGAGCGTGTAGTCGCTGACATAGCCGCCGTTCGCGCCGTCGTCGTTCGTCAGGCGGGCGTCCGGGCCCGGTGACGCCGACGCTGCCGCGATCCAGAGCGCACACCCGATGGCGCCGAGGACCGCAACCGAAATTCTGCGCATGTGCGAACCCCCTACTCGGTTCCGGAGGGCACGATCATAGAGCGCAGTCGAGCCGGTTTCCAGCTCTACACTGAACCGGTGGATCACCGTCGACCAGAGGCGTGGGCAGCGCGGCCGCGCTCGTTCGTGCACGTCTCCGGGCCGGCGGCGACGGACTACCTCCAGCGCATGGTCTCGAACGACGTCGAGGCCCTCGCGGTCGGAGGTTCGTGCGAAGGGCTCTTGCTCACGCCCAAGGCCCGGATCATCGCGCTCGTCACCGTTCTGCGAAGGTCGAAGGACGACTTCCTCCTCCTCACGGAGCCGGAGCTCGGTGAGCGCGTTCGCGATCATCTGCGTGCTTTCCGGTTCGCGACGCGGGCCGAGATCGAGCTCGAGGAGCACGAGTCGTGGCTCGTCTTCGGGGAAAGGCCGAAAGGAGAGCTTGCGGTCCCGAACGAGGACTACGGGACGTCGGCGTGGGAAATCCTCGATGCCGGCGGCCCTCCCGACGGTCCCGAGGTCGACGCCGCCGAGCTCGAGGCACGCCGAATCGCGGCGGGCAGACCTCGTCACGGCGCCGAGATCGACGATCGCGTTCTGCCCGCCGAGGCCGGCCTCGTCGACCGGGCGGTGAGCCTGACGAAGGGGTGCTACCCGGGGCAGGAGCCGATCGCCCGTCTTCATTACCGCGGTCACGCCAATCGCGGCCTGCGGACGCTCGTCCTCGACGGGGAGGAGGTTCCCGAGCCCGAGACGGAGATCCTGCTCGGCGAGAAAATCGTCGGCCGGTTGACGAGCGCGGCTCGCTCGAACGGACGGATCGTCGCGCTCGGCTACGTCCGAGTCGAGGTGCCCGGCGACGCCGAGCTCACGGTCGGGGGCTCGAGCGCTCGCTCGCTAGACTTGGTCTCCGCGCGCCCGTAGCTCAGGGGATAGAGCGCTGCCCTGCGGAGGCAGAGGTCGCATGTTCGAATCATGCCGGGCGCACCTCGGGCTCTTGGACGGCGGGTCGGCTTTCGCCGGGCAAAGCCCGGCTTCGCCGACCGCCTAGCGCCCGCTGGTTGCAGGATCCTTCGCTCGCTGGGTCTCGGCCGTACTACTTGTACTGTCCTCGCCCAGCTCGCTCGGCTCCTTGACCAGCGCCGCTCCAAGGAGCCCGAGACCCTCGCGCTGACGGCCTGTCGCCGCTCGCGGCAGGAAGCTGCGCTCGCGCCGTCTCGTCGTACTACGGGTACTGCCCTCGCGGCGTCTCAGCCCTCTAGTAGGTGCACCAAGGGGCTCGGGACAAGGAGCTCGAGACATCTCGTGTCGCTCGCCGAGAGTGGCCGGCAGAGCCGGCCCTGACGACGCCTTCCCCCGCTAGGGGCCGGTCCGCACGCTCTTGCGGCGCCTGGACGGACCAGCGAGCCATTTTCTCAGCGGTTGACGCCGTTCGGAGGGCGTAATACGTTTGAATCTCCGGAAGGATTCTGTGGCGCTGCGGCTTCGATTCCTTTTGCTGGCGGTTTTTTGCGCGGCCGCGGTCGTGACGCTGCTCGTTAGCGTCCTGCCTTTTGCCCGCTTCGCCTACCGCAGCATCTCCATCCACATCGTGATCGAGACGCTTGCTGCGGTCGTCGCGCTGTTCGTCGCGTTGCTCGTTTACGGACGCTTCCGGGAAGGTGGTCGACCGGTCGATCTGCTCCTCGTTCCCGCTCTTGGCCTCTTCGCTGTCGCCAGCCTCGCGTTCGCTGCGGTCCCGACGAGCGTTTCAGGTGAGGGACCAGGAAAGTTCGCCGTCTGGGCTCCGCTCTTTTCGCGCCTCGCGGGCGCGGGCATCTTTGCGGCTGCGGCCTTCGTGCCCGACCGGCCGATCCACCGTCGGAAGGCGGCGTTGAGTGCCGCGTTGGGAGGCTCGCTTGCGCTCGCCGCCGGCATCGCGGCGGCAACCGTCCTGTTCGCAAAGTGGCTTCCGGTCGCCATCGATCCGGCCCTCTCACCGGAAGCGTCGATACGGCCGCTTCTCATCGGAGACCCGGCGGTGCTGAGCGCGCAAGGAATCCTCGTTACCTTGTTCGCGCTGGCGGCAATTGGATTCGCCCGGCGCGCCGAGCAAACGGGCGAGGACCGGTTTGCCTGGTTCGCCGTCGCCGCGACACTCGCGACATTCGCGCGGATCAACTACCTGCTTTTCCCGTCGCTTTATTCGGAGTGGGTCTACACCGGTGACTTCTTTCGACTGTCCTTCTACGTCGTTCTCTTGCTCGGCGCGGCGCACGAGATCGATCGCTACTGGCGGCGGAGCGCCGAGGCGAGCGTTCTCGAGGAACGGCGTCGCATCGCCCGCGATCTGCACGACGGACTCGCCCAGGAACTTGCGTTCATCGTCGCGCGAACACGCGCACTCCTCGCGGGTCGAGGGAACCGTCAGAACCTCGAGCTCGTCGTCGCAGCGGCCGAGCGCGCGCTCGACGAATCGAGAAACGTTGTCGCGGCGCTGGCGGAGCCGTTCGACGAGCCGCTCGATCTCGCCTTGACGCGTGCGGCAACGGAAGTAGCGGGGCGGGCGGGCGCTCACGTCCGGGTCCGCGCCGGCGACTCGACGATCGTGCAGGCGGAGACGCGTGAGACTCTTGTTCGAATCGTTCGCGAGGCGGTGACGAACGCGACCCGCCATGGGCATGCGCGCAACGTCTCGGTCGAGGTCGTGACCGAAAATGGCGCGATCCGCCTGCGGGTCTCCGACGACGGCGTGGGCTTCCAGCCGGAGGACGCCGGCGCCGGCTCGGGTTTCGGACTGGTCAGCATGGCCGAGCGTGCGCATGCCGCCGGCGGGCGTCTCGACGTGCGCTCGCAACCGGGTCTGGGAACCGAAGTGGAGGTCGCGCTTCCTCGATGAACGCCGTTCCCCTGCGCGTCACGATCGCCGACGATCACCCGCCGACCCGCGCCGGCCTGCGTCTCGCGCTCGAGGGCCACGGCTTCACCGTTGTCGCCGAGTCCGGCGACGCGGCGAGCGCGGTGCGCGAGGCGATCCGCGCTCGCCCCGACGTCTGTCTCCTCGACGTTCACATGCCCGGAGACGGGATCGAGGCGGCCCTCCGGATCGCGAGGCAGCTGCCCGAGACGACGGTCGTCATGATCACGGTCTCGACCGACGACGCCGATCTCGTCCTGGCGCTCCAGGCGGGAGCGGCGGGGTACGTCCTCAAGGAGACCGATCCCACGCTGCTGCCCGGACTCATCCACGCCATTGTCGGGGGCGAGGCCGCCCTCCCGCACGCCCTGCTCGAGCGGCTGCTCGAGCGCCTTCGAGCCGGCGAGGAGACCGAGCATCGCCCCGTGCGCCGCCGCGACAGCGATCTGACGAGCCGCGAATGGGAGGTCCTCGAGTGCCTCCGGCAGGGGCTGACGACGCAGGAGATCGCCGATCGCCTCTTTCTCTCGTCGACGACCGTACGGCGCCACATCGGCTCGGTCGTTCGCAAGCTCGGCGTCGCCGATCGCGCGGCGGCCGTGCGAGCGGCCGAGTCCGTTCACGAAATTTGAACGCGCAATAGGCCAGTCGGCCTGTTGCGGGTCGTAACGACCCGCGCAAGACTCGGTCGGCGCTGTGGAAAAGGTTGTGGACGCCTGCCGCTGCCCAGTCGGCGAGGAGAGCCTGGCGGCCTCGCGCGGACGACCGGCGAACTCGGCTGACAGGCACCGCGGCATCCAAGAGAGGAAGACGCTGTGGCACCAGATTCGAAACCCGCGACGCGCCGGCTGCGGCCCCGCGTCCCAGCCCTGAAAGTCGAAACGAAGATTGGTGCCGAAGGCGCCGGGGGGCGGGCGCGCGGCGCCCGCCTGCTCGCTTGCCTGGTCGCCGCACTGCTCGCCGCGCTCGCGGCGACGGTCGCGGCCTACGGCTCCACCGTCTCCTCGGCGTCGTTCATTGGCGGCGCAGACACGGTCACGGTGAACGGCGTCGTCTACGCGAAGTCCGGCGGGGCGCTCACGCTCACGGTCGCTACCTCGGACGACACGAAATGCGTCCAGATCACGGGCGCGCACACAGCACGTCAGACGTCTTCGACGGCGAAGGCGAGCTGGACGTTCAGCTTCACCGCGGGGAACGGCGACGGCGTGCAGTCGATCACGGCGGCCGCGTCACCGAACTTCAACGCCAGCAACTGCACGGGGCAGTCGCAGAGCCCGCGGTCCGCCTCGTACATCCTCGACAACACGGGCCCCGTAGTCACGGGAACGGTTGCACCTGCGCCGAACGCGGCCGGCTGGAACAACCAGAGCAGCGGCGTCTCGATTACGTGGTCGGCCACCGACGCCGGATCCGGAGTCGCGACAGGTCCGACTCCGACGTCGGCTTCGCAGTCCGGAAATACGGACGGGGCAACGTTCAGCTCGAGCGCGACCGACCGCCTCGGCATTTCGGGAACCGGCTCGGTCGTCGTCAAGCTCGACAAGGTCAACCCGCAGATCCAATCGGATGCGAACACCGCCCCGTGGTACCGCACCGACGTCCTCGTCAACTTCGTCTGCACCGACCCATCCCCATCCGACAACGCGACCGCGCACGGATCGGGGATCAAGAGCTGCACGGGGCCGCAAACCGTCTCGACAAACGGCGGCACGGCGACCGGCACGGCCTTCGACAACGCCGACAACAGCAAGACGATCACCGTCGGCCCGTTCAAGATCGACAAGATCGCGCCGTCGCTCTCCGGCTCCCCGGTCCAGAGCCCGAACGCGGCCGGTTGGTACAAGTCGAACGTCACGATCCACTGGACGTGTTCCGACACGGGCGGGTCCGGGATCGCCGGCGCATGTCCGAGCGACGACACGATCTCCGGCGAGGGAACCGGGCTCACCGCCACGCAGACGGTCGCCGACGTTGCCGGCAACTCGACGACGGCGACGAGCAGCCCTGCGGTCAGGATCGACCGCACCCCGCCCACGACGGGCATCAGCGGTACGTCGAACGACTGGACGAACGGCGACGTCACGGTCGTGCTCGCGGCGGGCGACAACCTCTCCGGCGTCGCCTCGACGACGTTCAGCGTCGACGGCGGGCCCGCGCAGACGGGCACGAGCTTCACGCTCTCGGCAGAGGGAGACCACGCGATCAGCTTCTTCAGCACCGACAGGGCGGGCAATCAGGAAGCGGCGCGAACCGCGCACGTGAAGATCGACAAGACGGCGCCGACGATTGCCCACGCGTTCACTCCCCTCTCCTACACCGACGGCGCCTGGACGAACGCGGATGTCACGGTGACGTTCACCTGCGCCGACCAGGGCTCCGGCGTGGCGACCTGCAGTGCCCCGGTCACGAAATCGAGCGAGGGCGAGGGTCAGCAGGTGGTCGGAACGGCAACCGACAACGCGGGGAACTCCGCGACGAATACCGCCGTCGTGAGCATCGACAAGACCCCGCCGACGATCCAGGCTTCGGTCGACCGGCCAGCGAACGCGGCAGGCTGGTACGACGACGACGTCGTCGTCACCTTTGCGTGCTCCGACGCGCTCTCCGGCATCGCCGTCTGTTCCGCGAAGAAGACCCTCGGAGAGGGCGCGGGCCAGTCGGCGAGCGGGACGGCTAAGGACAAGGCCGGAAACACGGCCACCGATTCGGTGAGCGGGATCAACGTCGACAAGACGGCGCCCTCGCTATCCGGCGCGGCGACGGCCGGCCCAAACGCCAACGGCTGGTACTCGGACGACGTCACGATCCATTGGACGTGCTCGGATGCGCTCTCCGGAATCGCGGCCGGCGCCTGCCCGGCCGACGCAGTGATCGTCGGCGAGGGTGACGATCTCGGAGCGTCCGCGTCCGTGAGCGATCGCGCGGGGAACAGCACGAACGCGAGCGTGGGCGGAATCATGATCGACCGCCACGCGCCCTCGACGTCCGCCGCCTCCCCGGCACCGCTTGCAAGCGGCTGGTACGCGAAGCCTGTGCCCGTGACGCTGACCGCAATCGACGAGCTCTCGGGCGTGGCCTCGACTCACTACGCGATCGACGGCGCTGCGGCTCAGAGCTACACGGGCCCGTTCAGCGTCAGCGGTGGTGGCGCCCACACCGTCACCTTCTGGAGCGAGGACAAGGCGGGCAACGTCGAAGACAACACCGCCGCGCAGAACTCGATCACCTTCCGGATCGACAACGTGAAGCCGACGATCACCGGCAGCCGGAATCCGGCCGCGAACGGCTTCGGCTGGAACAACGGTCCGGTCGTCGTCAGCTTCAAGTGCGAGGACGCGGAGTCCGGAATCGCCGGATGTAGCGCTCCCGTGGAGCTCACGAGCGAGGGCGGCGGGCAGTTCGCGACCGGCAACGCCGCCGACAACGCCGGGAACACGGCCGAGACGACGGTCAGCGGGATCAACATCGACCTGACTCCGCCTCTCCTCTACGGCCAGCGGCCCGACCCGACCGGCACGGACGAGGCGGATGCCGACTGGTACAGGGCCGACGTCACGATCGCGTGGGTCTGCCAGGACGGCCTCTCCGGGATCGACGGATCGTGTCCTGCGAGCAGCGTCGTCACCGGCGAGGGCCGCAACCTCGCCGCCGGCCCGGTGAGCGTCTCCGACAAGGCGGGGAACTCGACCTCGGCCTCGCTGGACGGCCTCAACATCGACCGCAAGGGTCCCACCATCAAGGGCGGCGCGACGACGTCGCCGAACGGGGCGGGCTGGTACAGCGGCTTGGTCAAGGTCGGGTTCAACTGCACCGACCCGGCCCTGGCCGACGGAAGCGCCGGTTCGGGGGTCGCCGCGTGCCCCTCGGACGTCGACCTCACCGACGAGGGCGCGAACCAGAGCGTGACGAGCGCGCCTGCCAAGGACTACGCGGGCAACTCCACGGCCGGCAAGCAGATCGGCGGAATCAACATCGACAACACGGCGCCGAGCTCGGTCGACACCGTCAGCTGCACGCTCCAGGACGGCTTCTGCAACGGCAGCTCGCCCGTCTCGATGACGATCACCGGGTCGGATCCGGTCCCGCCCGGCGTCGTCGGCGTCTCCGGCGTGAAGGAGATCCGCTACTCGAAGGACGGCGGCGCGACGTGGACGACCGCGAGCGGCAGCTCGGTGACCGTCCCGATCACGCTCTCGTCGTCGGGCACGGCGACCGTTACGTACTACGCGGTCGATCGGGCCGGCAACGCCGAGGCGCAGCACGCCGACTCGATCAACTACGACGGAACCGCCCCGAAGGTGACGCACACGCTCGTTCCGGCCGCCAACGCGGCCGACTGGAGCAATGCGGACACGCTCGTCCATTTCGACGCGCAGGACGACCCGGGCGGGTCCGGCGTCGAGGCGGCCTCCGTGACGGCCGACGCGACGTACTCGGCGGAGACGGCCGATCAGCTGATCACCGGCTCGGCCGACGACGTCGCAGGAAACCACGGCACCGACTCGTTCCACTTCCACCTGGACAAGACCGCGCCGGCGCTCGCAGCGACGGTGACGCCGAAAGACCCCGACGGCAACAACGGCTGGTACGTGAGCCCGGTCAACGTCACGTTCAACTGCTCCGATCCGGCGGCGGCCAACGGCGCGGCCGGGTCGGGTGTGGCGGTCTGCCCGGATCCGTACGCGTTCAGCACGAACGGTCGCAACCAGTCGATCACGAGGTCGGTGCTCGACAAGGCGGACAACTCGACGAGCAAGACCGTCGGCCCGTTCAGCGTCGACATGGAGCAGCCGACCGTCACGATCGGCGGCGTCCGGGACGGCGGCGTCTACGTTCTCGGCAACGTCCCGACGCCGACGTGCAATGCGACCGACTCGTTCTCGGGCGTCGCCACCTGCCGGGGGACGCTCAGCGGCGGTCTTCCCAACGGCGTCGGAACCTTCACGTACGCGGCAACGGCTACCGACAAGGCCGGGAACGCCTCCGATTCCGTGTCGGTGACGTACAAGGTGATCTACAACGTGCCGGCCAGCTCGGCGTTCTTCCTGCAGCCGATCAACGACACCGCGCACACGGTCTCGACGACGGTCAGCGTCTTCAAGGCGGGGCAGACCGTGCCGGTCAAGTTCCAGCTGAAGAACGCGGCGGGTCAGGTCGTCCAGGCGAACGCTCTTCCCTCGTGGCAGACGCCGTCGCAGGGCAACCTGACCACGAGCCCGGTGAACGAGGGCTCCTTCACGGCGACGGGCGACTCGGGCAGCTCGTTCCGCTGGGACGCCCTCGCGCAGCAGTACATCTACAACTGGAACACGTCGTCGACCCAGACCGGCTACTACTGGAAGATCGGCGTCCGGCTCGACGACGGGATGACCTACTACACCGAGGTCGGCCTTCGAAGGTAGGACGTAGCGGCTCGGAGGGGGGCTCCCTCCCCTTCCGAGCCGCTCGCTCGCGCTGCAGGTCGGCCGTCCTCTGCCGGGCGGAGCCCGGCTCCGGAGGGCCTTCGCCGCTCGCGGCAGGAAGCTGCGCTCGCGCCATCTCGGTCATGCCACTCCCAGCGACGGCCAGACGCCGAGGCTCTCGCGCGCTGCCGGTTTTCTGCGCTCGCGTTACGTCCTGGATCGGATCTGAAACGACTTCAGAATCTTGAGGCACCCACGATCGATGGCCTTGAAGTCCTGGATTTCCGCCTGGCATTGGATGATGAAGACCTTCGGTTTCCGCAGGAGCCGGACGACCGTCGCGTGAACGGAAACGCCATCGATCTTGAAAGCGACGACGTACACATCGCCGGGGCCTCCGTGGATCGAAAACCGTCGCGGAGGCGTGAAGATTGTTCCGTCGACCGCTGCCGTATACGTGCGCGCGAAATCGCGGGCCTTCCACGGGACGCGATCGGCAACCGCCGAGAAGTCGTAGGCCGCGACGATGACGAGGCTGTTCGGGCCCGATCCGCGTGGAGCGACAGAGGTCCCGGAAAGCAGGTAGTCAGCGCCGAACGACTCCTGCGTTACGGACTCGACACGTTCCCAGTATCGCGGCGTCGCGAACGAGAAATGTCTCGTCTGGATCCGCGCTGGCGGCTGTTCCGCTTGCGTCGTTCCGATGGTCAGCGGCGTGCCCTTTCGATCCGCAGCTCGCTCAGCGCCATCTCCTCCGCAGCCACCGGCAATCAGCCAGGTCAATGCCGCTAGAACGAGCGCATTGAGTCGAATCGTCGACGTCGGCAGATGTTCGCAGACTCCGCTAACGAACGACGCCAGCGAGAAGGGGAAAGCGGGAACAACGGGAATTGAGCGTGCTCTGCCGGGCCTGCCGGTAGCCTCGTGGGGTGAGGATCTGCTCGCTCGTCCCGGCCGCGACCGAAGTGCTCTTCGGGCTCGGCCTCGGCGGCGCGGTGGTCGGAGTGACGCACGAGTGCGACTACCCACCTGAGGTCGAGAGCGTCCCGGTCGTAACGGCATCAGCGCTGGACTCGTCCGAGCTCGCGAGCGCCGAGATCGACCGTGCGGTCGCGGCCGCCGCGGAGAACGGCACGCCCCTCTACGCGGTCGATGCCGAGCGCTGGGCGGAGCTGCAGCCGGACACGGTGGTCGTCCAGGAGCTCTGTCACGTGTGTGCGGTGACCACGGACGAGCTGGACGACGTCGTGCGCGCGCAGGATGTGGACGTCGAGACGATCCCCTACTCACCCTCGACCGTTGACGAGATCCTCGCCTCGATCGTCGGTCTCGGCGCGCGCTTTGACGCAGGCACCGCTGCAGACGAGCTCACCGCCGGGATGCGGACGCGGTTTCGACGTGTAGAGGCCGCACTCGAGAACGTCGAGACCCGCCCGCGGGTCTTCGTGAGCGAATGGCTCGACCCGCCCTTTTCCGCCGGTCACTGGGTGCCGGACATGGTCGCCCGGGCGGGCGGACTCGACGTCGCCGCGACGGTCGGCGAGCCGTCGCACCGGATGCGGTGGGCGGACGTTGCCGCGCTCCAGCCGGACGTCGTCGTGCTCGCGCCGTGCGGCTTCGACCTCGACCGGACGCTCGGCGAGGTCGCGACCGTCGAGCTCTCCGCGCACCTGCTCGGGACGCCGGCTCGGCAGGAGAGCCGCGTCTTCGCGGTCGACGGGAACGCGAATTTCTCGAGGCCGGGCCCGCGGGTCGCCGACGGCATCGAGCTCCTGGCGCATCTCTTGCACCCGGGCGACTATCCCGATCCGGGCGCCGCCTGGAGCCGCGTGCGGCTTTAGACGGCCACGAAGACGTCGCCGCCGCGCACGTCGACCGGATACCGGTGTGCCGGCTCGTCCCCGTGGAGGCAGGCGCCCGTCTCGAGGTCGAAGCGCCACCCGTGGAACGCGCAGACCAGCGTGTCACCGAGGATCTCGCCCTCGCTCAGCGGATTTCCCTCGTGCGGGCAGCGGGCGTCGAACGCGTACACGCCACGGTCGGTGCGCACGACGAGGATCTCTTTTCCTTCGATCCGGACGACGGTGCGGTCGCCGTCCAGCTCGACGGCATGCCACCCGGCGTCCCGGCGCTCCAACAGCTAGCTGCTGCGAGCCTGCTCGCGTGCGAGCGCGGCGGTGTGTTCGCCCACTGCCCGGATCAGCACGGGCGACTCGAGCAGCCGCACGCGTTGCTCGTCGGTCGTCCGGTTCCGGATGTACGGGTCGTCGAGGATGTCCTCGAGCGGCCGCCCCTGCTCGTGCTCTCGGACGATGTGCGCGATGAGCGCGTCCTCGCGCGAGCTGCGGGCCCGCGGAGATCCTTCCTCGCGCGGGCGGCGACCGAAGAGCCGGTCCAGGAGTCCCACGCCGTCGATTGTATCCTTGCCCGGTGGCCGGAAAGACGGGCCCGATGCGATTCGCGGAGCGCGTGCTCCGGGGAATCGGCGAGGACGGCGAGCGCGAAGAGATCCTGATCTGGATCGAGCGGCGCCCGGGCGCTCTCTGGGCGGTCGGCCGGGCTACGGACGTTCGCGGTCGGCGGTCCGCCCGTCCTCTTCGAGAGGACTACATCTTCGAGGGCTACGAGCTGGGTGACGCCCTCGACGCGGCGAACGGCGCGCTTTCGGACGACCTCGAGGTGTCGGCCGAGGACGGACTCGACGAACATGTCAGCCCGTTCACCGAGGACGAGCTGCTGCAGCCGCTCGAACGGTGGTTCTTCGGCCACGAGCCCCGCGCCAACCGCTAACGATTCAGGTTCAGCGCGGCGTCCGGGATCGGCTCGCCGTGTGGGTCGTGCGTCGGGTAGCCGAGCCGCTCGTCGATCCGCGCCTCCAGATCCTCGGAGAGCGCGTGCTCGAGGCGGTCGGCCTCCGCGTGCACGGCATCCGGCGCGAGCCCGAGCGTCTCGGCGAGGTACTGCTCCAGGAGTCGGTGGTGCCGGATCACCTCGAGCGCGACACGCATGCCGGCGTCTGTGAGAACCGCGCCCCGGTACGGCGCGTGCTCGGCAAGGCCGAGGGCCGCGAGCTTCTTCACCATCGCCGTCGCCGACGAAGGGGCGACCGCCATCTCGCGCGCGATCGCGGTCGTCGTCGCCCGCGCGCCGTCCGCCTCGAGCTTGTAGATGACCTTCAGGTAGTCCTGGATTGCTTCGGTCACCGGCTTCGCCATCCGTGAAAGCGTAGAGCGTGCGCGCGGATAGTTCGACCGCTGCTAGCGTCGGCGGCATGCTCGTCCGTCTCGGCCACAGTCCGGATCCCGACGACGCGTTCATGTTCTGGGGCCTCGCGTCCGGCGCCGTCGACCCACGCGGCTTCGAGTTCGAGCACGTTCTCCAGGACATCCAGACGCTGAACGAGTGGGCGCTCGAGGGCCGGCTCGAGGTGACCGCGATCTCGCTCCACGCCTACCCGTTCGTCCAGGACCGCTACGTGATTCTCCCCCACGGGGCGAGCATGGGCTCGGGGTACGGGCCGATCGTGGTCGCGCGCGGGGAGCTGTCAGTGGAGGACCTCCGCGACGTCGAGATCGCCGTGCCCGGCCGGATGACCACGGCCTACCTCGCGCTCGAGCTCTTCCTCGGCTCCGCGTATCGGCATCGCGAGGTCCCCTTCGACGAGATCCTGGACGAGGTCGCTTCGGGGCGCGCCGAGGCCGGCCTTCTCATCCACGAGGGCCAGCTGACGTATGCGGCCAGCGGTCTCCGGAAGGTCGTCGACCTGGGTGAGTGGTGGCTGGAGGAGACCGGTCTGCCGCTTCCACTCGGGATCAACGTCGCGCGGCGGGATCTCGGCGAAGACGTCCTTCGTGAGCTTTCCGACGTCTTGGCCCAGTCGATCTCGGCCGGGCTCGAGTCGCGTGAGGAAGCGCTCGCGTACGCCATGCGGTTCGGCCGCGGCCTCGACGAGGCGCTTGCCGACCAGTTCGTCGGCATGTACGTGAACGAACGGACACGCGAGTACGGAGACGAGGGCCGGCGCGCCGTCGAGGAGTTGCTGCGGCGCGGTGAAGAGATCGGCGCGTTCACGGAGCCCGTGCGCGTCGAGTTCGTCTCGTAGCGATGGCCGAGGCAGTGATCCTGTCGGGCGTCCGAACCGCGGTCGGCCGGTACGGAGGCGCCTTTGCGAAGACGAGACCGGACGATCTCGCGTCGTACGTGATTCGCGAGGCCGTCGAGCGCGCCCGCGTCCCGGCCGGCGAGATCGAAGACGTCTACTTCGGCTGCGCGAACCAGGCTGGAGAGGACAACCGGAACGTGGCCCGGATGGCCGGACTTCTCGCCGGCCTGCCGCAGGAGGTTGCGGGCGTGACGGTGAACCGGCTCTGCGCTTCGGGGCTCTCCGCGATCGTCAGCGCCTGTCACGCCGTGGCCTCGGGGGACGGCGACCTTTTCGTGGCCGGAGGCGTCGAGTCCATGACGCGCGCGCCGCTCGTCACGGCGAAGCCCGAGCGGGCCTTCAACCGCGGTAATCAGGTCGTCTGGGACACGACGCTCGGCTGGCGCTTCCCGAATCCGCGCATGGAGCGGCTCATCCCGCTCGAATCGATGGGCGAGACGGGCGAGAATGTCGCCCGGCGGTGGAAGGTCTCGCGCGAGGACCAGGACGAGTTCGCGCTCCAGAGCCAGCGGCGCTGGTCCGCGGCCCACGAGGCGGGGCGCTTCGACGAGGAGCTGCTCGTCGTGGACGGCGTCGGCGTCGACGAGCATCCGCGCCCCGACACGACGTTGGAGAAGCTCGCGGCGCTCGAGCCGGCGTTCTGCGCGAACGGCACCGTGACGGCCGGGAACTCGAGCGGGCTCAACGACGGCGCGGCGGCGGTCGTCGTCGCGAGCGCCGAGCGCGCGCGCGAGGCCGGCGTCGAGCCGCTCGCCCGCTTCGTCGGCAGCGCTGTGGCCGGCGTGGATCCGCGCTACATGGGGATCGGGCCGGTGCCTGCGGTCGGGAAGCTGGCCGGCCGCGCCGGCGTCGGTGTCGAGGAGATCGATCTCGTCGAGCTCAACGAGGCGTTCGCGTCGCAGAGCCTCGCCGTCATCCGTGAGCTCGGACTCGACCGCGAGCGCGTAAACGTGAACGGAGGGGCGATCGCCCTCGGGCACCCGCTGGGGATGTCGGGTGCCCGTCTCGTCGTCACGCTGCTCCACGAGCTTCGCCGCCGCGGCGGGCGCTGCGGCCTCGCAACGCTCTGCGTCGGCGTCGGCCAGGGCCAGGCCGCGCTCTTCGAACGCCGCGACTAGCGACGCACGGCCAGGACCGCGCCGGCCGCGAGCAGGACGAGGCCGGCGACTCGGGACCAACTGACCGGCACGCGCTCGGTCGCGAAGAGTCCGAGGGCGTCGATCACGACCCCCATCCCGAGCTGGCCCGCCATGAGCAGGCTGACGGTCGCGAACGTGCCGATGCGCGGGCCTGCGAGCGTGATCGAGGAGACGATGATCACGCCCATGACACCGCCGAGCCAGAGCCACGGAGGCTCGCGGAAGCCCGCCACGACGCCTCCGTAGCCGTGGCGTGCCACGAGCACGATCGCGGCGAGGAGCGCGATCGACACGGTCAGGCTGACCCCGGTCGCCTCGAGCGTCCCGATCCGTTTCCCGAGCGTCCCGTTCACCGCGACCTGAACTGCGCCGGCCGCGCCGGCAGCGAGCGAAGCCACCACCGCGAAGCCGCCCGCCGACACGGCGGCCAACCCTACTCGACGCCTTGCGCGGCCGCGCTCGAAGACGCGGGCAAGCGCGCGCTATAGACTCGCCCCGTGTCGCTGAGGGAGAGGACCGACACGGAGCGCGTCGTCTCGGAGCGCGAGCAGTTCGTCGCGCGCGGGGTGGCGACACCCCCGCTCGTCGTCGCCCGCGCCGAGGGGGCCCGGGTCGAGGACGTCGACGGGCGGACGTACATCGATTTCGCCGGAGGCCTCGGCTGCCAGAACGCCGGTCACGGGCCACCGGCCGTCGTCGCCGCGATCCACGAGCAGGTGGACGCGTACCTGCACCAGTGCTTCATGGTCGGGATGTACGAGCCGTACGTGGCCGTGTGCCGTCGGCTCGCGGAGCTCTCTCCGTGTTCCGGTTCCGAGCAGAAGTCGCTGCTCGTCAACTCCGGAGCGGAAGCGGTGGAGAACGCGGTCAAGATCGCCCGCTCGGCGACCGGACGCCCTGCGGTCGTGGTCTTCGACCGCTCGTTCCACGGCCGCACGCTCCTGACGATGACGATGACGAGCAAGGTCGTCCCCTACAAGCAGGGGTTCGGCCCCTTCGCGCCGGAGATCTACCGCGTCCCGGCGCCGTATCCGTACCGCGGCATCTCGACGGACGACGCGATCCACGAACTCGAACTTCTCTTCAAGGCCGAGGTCGATCCGGCCACGGTCGCGTGTGCCGTGCTCGAGCCCGTGCAGGGCGAGGGCGGTTTCATCCCGATGCCCTCCGACTTCCCCGAGAAGCTGAAGGCGCTCCTCGACCGGCACGGGATCCTCTACGTCGACGACGAGGTCCAGAGCGGCGTCGGCCGCACCGGGCCGGTCTGGGCGATCGAGCACTACGGCATCGAGCCGGATCTCCTCGTGTCCGGGAAGTCGCTCGGAGGCGGGCTTCCCCTCGCCGCGGTCACCGGACGCGCGGAGGTCGTCGACGCGGTTCCGACCGGCGGGCTCGGAGGGACGTTCGGCGGGAACCCGGTCTCCTGCGCGGCGGCGAGCGTCGTCCTCGACGAGGTGGCGAGCAGCGAGTTCCGCTCCCGCGCCGACGAGCTCGGGGCGGGCATACGAGGCGCTCTCGAGGCCATCGCGAGCCGCGTGGACTCCGTCGGCGAGGTCCGCGGCCTCGGGCCGATGCTCGCCCTCGAGCTCGTCAAGGACCGGGCGACGAAGGATCCGGCGCCCGACCTCGCCTCGGCCGCGACGGCTGCCGCCCGGGACCGCGGGCTGATCCTCCTCTCGTGCGGCCTGTACGGGAACGTCGTCCGAATCCTCGTCCCGCTCGTCATATCCGACGACGACCTGAGCCGCGGGCTGGAGATCCTGGAAGAGTCCCTTGTCGACGCAGACGCACGAGGCCGCTAGCGACGAAGCGCGGCCGACCCCGCGGGAAGCGGACGTCAGGCTCGAGGGGGTACGAAAGGCATACGGCGAGGTCGTCGCCGTCGACGGCGTCGACCTCGAGATCGAGCGCGGTGAGTTCTTCTCGCTCCTCGGCCCGTCAGGATCGGGCAAGACGACGCTTCTCCGGCTCATCGCGGGCTTCGAGCTGCCCGACCGCGGGCGCGTGTTCCTGGGCGGCGCGGACGTGACGGGCGAACCCCCGTACGCGCGGCCGGTCAACACGGTCTTCCAGGACTACGCGCTCTTCCCGCACATGACCGTCGGCGAGAACGTCGAGTACGGCCTGCGGGTGACGGGCGTCGCCCGCGCGGAGCGTCGCCGCCGTGCCGACGAGGCCCTGGAGATGGTGCGGCTCCCCGGCTTCGGAAAGCGGAAGCCGGTGCAGCTCTCCGGCGGGCAGCGTCAGCGGGTTGCGCTCGCGCGAGCGATCGTCAACCGGCCGGACGTCCTCCTCCTCGACGAGCCGCTCGGCGCCCTCGACCTGAAGCTGCGCGAGGAGATGCAGATCGAGCTCAAGTCGATCCAGCAGGAGGTGGGCATCACCTTCGTCTACGTCACGCACGACCAGGAGGAGGCGCTCACGATGAGCGACCGCCTCGCGGTTCTCAATGAGGGCCGGATCGAGCAGCTCGACGAGGCAGCCGAGGTGTACGAGCATCCGGCGAGCGAGTTCGTCGCGGGCTTCGTCGGCGTCTCGAACGTCCTCGAGCGGGACGGCCGCCGCGTCACGGTCCGGCCCGAGAAGATCCGGCTTCTGGGCGAAGCCGAGTCACCGCCCGACGGCGCGCACGTCGAGTCGGGGCGAATCGAGGACGTCGTCTATGCCGGAATGGCCACCCGCTACCACGTCGAGCTGGACCAGGGCGGTCGCCTGCTCGTCGTCCGGCAGAACCTCGAGACGACGTCGGCCGACGCGCTCGAGGCGCGTGGCGAGCGCGTCCGACTCGCATGGAGTCCGGAGCACGTCTATGTCATCGATCACCAGGGGCAACGGGAGGGCAGATGAGAAGAGGTAGGCGCGTCGCGCTTCGTGCGACGTTCACCATCGTCGTGGCCGTGCTCGCGGTCGTGGCCGCGGGCTGTGGAGGCGGCGGTGGCGGGGGCGGCGGCAACGGTGGAGGAGGCTCCGCGTCGGGCGGCCTTCCGACCAAGATCGGTCCCGGCGAGGGCGCTCTGACGCTGATCGCCTGGGAGGGATACACGCAGCCGCAGTGGGTGAAGCCTTTCGAGAAGAAGACCGGGTGCGAGGTGAGCGCGAAGTACGGCGGCTCCTCGGACGAGATGGTGACGCTCATGCGCCAGGGCGGCGGCGGCCAGTACGACATGGTCTCCGCGTCCGGCGACGCGAGCGTGCGGCTGATCGCCGGCGGTGACGTGCAGCCGGTCAATCCCGACCTCGTCCCGGGCTACGCCGATCTGATTCCGGCGCTCCAGTCCCCGCCGCACAACACCGTCGACGGCAAGCACTACGGGATCTCGCTGCAGTGGGGGCCGAACACGCTCCTCTACAACACGCAGAAGGTGCAGCCCGCGCCGACGAGCTGGTCGGTGCTCTACGACCCGAAGTACAAGGATCAGATCACGGTCCCGAACAACCCGATCCAGATCGCCGACGCGGCGCTCTACCTGTCGAAGTCGAAGCCGGAGCTCGGAATCACGGATCCATACGAGCTGACCCAGGAGCAGTTCGACGCCGCCGTCGACCTCCTGAAGCAGCAGCGCCCGCTCGTGAAGAAGTACTGGGGGCTCGCGTCCGACGAGATCTCGCTGTTCAAGAACGGCGACGCGACCGTCGGGGCCTCGTGGCCGTACCAGACGAACACGCTCCAGGCCGACGGCGCGCCCGTGAAGGACCTGATCCCCGACGAAGGTGCGACGGGCTGGGCCGACACGTGGATGCTTTCGTCGAAGGCGAAGCACCCGAACTGCGCGTACATGTGGCTCGACTGGATCACGACGCCGAAGGTGCAGGCGCAACAGGCGATCTACTTCGGGGAGACGCCCGCGAACACGAAGGCCTGCGCCGTGATGGACAAGCTCTCGAAGGGTGCGTGCCGCCAGTACCACGCCGACGCGCCGGAGTCGTACTTCCAGTCGATCAGGTTCTGGAAGACGCCCCAGGCCGACTGCGGGAACGGGAAGAGCGACTGCGTCGACTATACGAAGTGGGTGCAGGCGTGGTCGGAGATCACCGGATAGGGCTTGACTGCTGAAGCGGCCGAGGCGGGTCGTCCCGAGTGGACGGCCCGCCGCCGCCTCTCGGCGGCGTTCTGGCGGCGATCGTGGCTCCGCGCGGCGCTCCTCCTCCTGCCGCCGCTCGCCTGGTTCGTCCTCCTCTACCTCGCAGCGCTCGCCGTCCTGCTCGTCTCGGCGTTCTGGAGCGTCGACCCCTTCACGACCGAGCTCGTCCGCGTCTGGAACCTCGACAACCTGAAGACCGTCTACACGGAGCCGACGTACCGGAACATCGCCGTCCGCACGATCGGCATCGCGGCGCTGGTCACCGTGACGGACGCGATCCTCGCGCTTCCGTTCGCCTACTTCATGGTGCGCATCGCCTCGCGGCGGCTTCGCGCGGCACTCTTCGTCCTCGTCCTGCTCCCGCTCTGGGCCAGCTATCTCGCACGCGTGTACGCGTGGAATCTGATCCTCGCGCGCGAGGGCGTCCTCAACTGGACGCTCCGGCACGCGGGTCTCCCGACCGTCGGTGTCGCGTACTCGAAGTGGGCGATGTGGATCGTCTTCTCGTACATCTGGCTCCCGTTCATGATCCTGCCGGTCTACGCGGCGATCGAGCGGATCCCGGACTCGTTCGTCGAGGCCTCTCGCGACCTGGGCGCCCGCGGCTGGGAGACGACGAGGCGGATCGTCCTCCCGCTCGCCCTACCGGGCGTCGTCGCCGGCTCAATCTTTACCTTCGCGCTGACGCTCGGCGACTACGTGACTCCGATCCTGGTGGGCGGCGGGCCGGGCTCGAAGTTCATCGGGAACGTCGTCTACGAGAACGTCGGCGTCGCGAACAACGTCCCTTTCGCGGCCGCCTACGCCACCGTCCCTGTCCTCGTGATGGGGATCTACCTCGCCGTGGCGAAGCGCCTCGGCGCCTTCGAAGCTCTGTAAGTGGCTCACCCACCGCCGTCCACCGACCTTCTGAGCGGCTGCAAAGCGTCGTCGGCACGCGTCCTCGGTCGCGCCCGTACCTCGTTCGGTACGACCGCTCCCTGCGTCCTTCGCCGGCTCGCTTTTCGCGCGCCAGCTAGCCGGCGACGACGGCAGGCGAACCACTGAATGGAAGCCCGTGGAACGCGCATTGGGCTGGGGATCTGGGCGGCGCTCGTCGTCCTCTTCCTCTACTTCCCGATCGTCCTGATCGTCCTTTACGCGTTCAACAAGTCGAACGTGCAGAGCTGGCCGATTCCGGGCTTCACGGTCAGGTGGTGGTCGGCGGCCTTCCACAACGAGGAGATGCGGCGTGCGCTCGAGCTCTCGCTCAAGGCGGCCGGTCTCGCCACCACGATCGCGCTCCTGCTCGGATCGGCGGCCGCCTTCGCCGTCGCGCGCTACCGCTTCTTCGGACGCGAGACGGTGTCGTTCCTGCTCGTCCTTCCGCTCGCGCTCCCCGGGATCATCACGGGCATGGCGCTGAACTCGTTCTTCGCCTTCTGGAGCTGGAGCCTGACGCTGTGGACGATCGTGATCGGTCATGCGACGTTCTGCATCGTCGTCGTCTACAACAACGTGATCGCCCGGCTGCGACGGTCGTCGCCGAGCCTCACGGAGGCCTCGATGGACCTCGGCGCGGACGGGTGGCAGACCTTCCGCTTCGTCACGCTGCCCGTCATCTCGACGGCGCTCGTCTCCGGGGCGCTGCTCGCCTTCGCCCTCTCCTTCGACGAGGTGATCGTGACCACGTTCACGGCCGGCGCGCAAAACACGCTCCCGCTGTGGATCTTCGGGAACATCCGCCTCGGCCAGGAGCTTCCGCAGGTGAACGTCGTCGTCGCGATCGTGATCGCGCTGACCGTCGTACCCGTCTACCTCGCGCACCGTCTCTCACGCGAGACCGGGATTCTGCGCAGGCAGTAGATTCTTCCGCGGCGATGGTCCGCGTCTTCGTCCTCTATGCCGAGGCGCCCGATCCCGAGCGCTACGAGGAGCATGTCGAGCTCTGCCGGCGCGAGGTCCCGCAGGCGACGATTCGACACGGGAAGGTGTTCGGGTCGCCTTCCGGCGACTCCGACGTCGCGTACTACTTCGAGTTCGAGTTCGCCGGCCGGGAGGAGTTCAAGGAGGCCGGGCCGGGACTTCAGCGCACCGCGGAGCATGCGCAAGAGCTCGCCGTCCCGCTCCGCGTCTACTTCGCGAACGTCGAGTAGATGGAGCCCGAGCGCCCGGCTCCGCTCGACCCGTCCGAGCTCGGCTTCGAGCGGATCGTCTACGAAAAGGCGCCGCCGCGTGCGACGATCACGCTCAACCGGCCGGAGGTGCTGAATGCATTCGACTTCCGGATGTTGCGGGAGATGGCGCGCGCGGCCGAAGACGCATCCTGGGACGACGAGATTCGCGTCGTCGTCGTGACGGGCGAGGGACGAGCGTTCTGCGTCGGCGCGGATCTGAAGTCGTGGAGCGCCGACTACGTGGGAAAGCCGAACGAGTACTGGAAGTGGTTCGGCGCGTTCAAGGACATGCACGATCGCCTGCGCGAGATCGGCAAGCCGACTCTCGCCCGGATCAACGGGATCGCCGTCGGCGGCGGCAACGAGCTCCAGATGGCGTGCGACCTGGCGGTCATGGTGGACGACGCCTTCATCCGCCACGTCGGGCCGGAGCACGGCTCCGTCCCTGCGGGCGGAGCGACGCAATGGCTGCCGGTCATGGTGGGGGACCGCCGCGCGCGGGAGATCCTCTTCCTCTGCGAGGAGATCCCGGCCCGCCGGGCGGAGGAGTGGGGCCTCGTGAACCGGGCCGTCCCGCGCGACCGGCTCGACGCGGTCGTCGACGAGCTGGTCGAGAAGCTCGCCGCAAAGCTTCCTCAGACCGTCCGCTACACGAAGCAGCAGCTCAACTTCTGGCGCGATCTCTCCTGGCACGAGACGGTCAACCACGCGCGCGACTGGCTCGCCCTCTCGATGGCGACGGACGAGCCGCAGGAGGCGATCCGCGCGTTCACGGAGCGCTCCTCGAGATGAGCGTCGCGATCGAGCGGGACGGCGCGGTCGCAGTCGTCCGGCTCAACCGCCCGGAGCGCATGAACGCGCTCTCGACCCAGCTCATGAACGAGCTCGTCGGGGCACTCGAGGGCCTCGATTCCGACCCGGAGGTTCGCTGCATCGTCCTGGCGGGCGACGAGCGCGCGTTCGCGGCCGGGGCCGACATCGACGAGATGGCGAAGTCGAACGCCATGGAGATGCTCGGACAGCGGCGGATCGCCCAGTGGGACGCGATCCGGAAGCTCACCAAGCCCCTGATCGCCGCGGTCTCCGGCTATTGCCTCGGCGGCGGCTGCGAGCTCGCGATGGCGTGCGACCTGATCGTCGCCTCGGAGACCGCTCAGTTCGGCCAGCCCGAGACCGGCCTCGGGCTCATTCCGGGAGCCGGCGGGACGCAGCGGCTCCCGCGCGCGATCGGGAAGGCGAAGGCGATGGACGTCGTGCTGACCGGGCGGTTCCTCGATGCGCGAGAGGCGGAGCGCCTCGGGCTCGTCGCGCGCGTCGTCGCGCGCGAAGCGTGGCTCGAAGAGGCCAGGGCGGTTGCGCACGAGATCGCCGCCAAGGCGCCGATCGCCCAGCGGCTCGCGAAGGAGTCCGTCAACCGTTCGTTCGAGACGACGCTCGACTCGGGTCTCGACTACGAGCGCAAGTCGCTGTATCTCGCGTTCGCCTCGGACGATGCGCGCGAGGGCCTGACGGCTTTCACCGAGAAGCGGAAGCCCGAGTTCAGAGGCTCCTAGCTGTGCCCGAGGTCGAAGTCGCCCGCGACGACGGCGTCATGACGGTGACGCTGAATCGTCCGGACGTCCTGAACGCGCTGAACATGGACATGCTCGGACAGCTCCGGCAGGCGCTCCGGGAGGCGCGCGACTCGGACGTCCGCGCGGTCGTTCTCACGGGCGCCGGCCGCGGCTTCTGCGTCGGCCAGGATCTGACCGAGTTCCGTGACGAGGCCGGGGACATCGGAGCCCTGCTCCGCTCGCACTACCATCCGACCGTACTCGCCGTTCGCCGCCTCGAGAAGCCGGTGCTCGCGGCCGTGAACGGCCCCGCGGCCGGCGCGGGCCTTTCGCTCGCGCTCGCCTGCGACCTGCGGATCGCCTCCGACCAGGCGACGTTCGTGCCGGCGTTCGTCAACGTCGGTCTCGTCCCGGACTCCGGCGGCTCGTACTTCGCCCACCATCTGCTGGGCTACGCACGGGCGCTCGAGTGGCTCGGCTCCGGCAAGCGCCTGACGGCGGCCGAGGCACACGCGTGGGGGCTCGTCTCGGAGGTCGTCCCGGCGGGTGAGCTCTCGAGCCGCGCCGCCGCTCGGGCCGCTGCTCTCGCCGCGATGCCGACAGCCGCAGTCGGCATGACGAAGCGCCTCCTCGTGCATGCGGCGACCGCGACGCTCGAGGAGCAGCTCGAACGGGAGGCGCAGCTGCAGGCCGCGGCGACCCGGACGGCGGACTTTGCCGAAGGCGTGGCCGCCTTCCTGGAGAAGCGGGAGCCGCGCTTCTCAGGCCGCTAGGGAACCGCTCCTGGGCGCCGAGCCCTTACGCGGGGGACGACGAGGTGCCGCACCGCTTCAACCCGATCTGCCTGGCGAGCGAGTCTGCCTGCTGCTCCTGCTTGGAGATCTTCGTGGCGAGGACCTGGGTCTTCGACGCGTCTCCCTCGCGCGCGGCGTCCCGAAGCGCCTTGAAGTCGTCGAGCTCCCGCTCGTTCAGGGCGATCCAGCGCTGGACGTCGTTCCGGAGGGCGTCCGGCGGCTTCAGGTCCTTGAGCTCGCCGACGCCGCTCTCGAAAATCGGGATCGCCTTGTCGGCGAGCGAGCCGATGTCGTCGATCGTCTTCGGCTTCGGCAGGGCCTGTAACTGCTTGTCGTACTTGGTGCAGATCGCGTCGGCCTTCGCGACGAACTCGCCCTTGGAGAGCGCCTCGTCTCCGCAGCCGGAGACGAGCGCCACGACCGCGATCGTGAGGGCGAAGGCGAGCGATCGCCGCACGGCGCGCGACTATAGCTCGCGCGTCAGTCGGCGTCGCGCGGGCGTAGCTCGACCGCCAGATCGCAGTCGAGCGCGGTCGCGATCTTGAGCAGCGTGTCGATCCGGGGCGGTCGTCCGCCCGCCTCGAGCCGTGCGATCGCCGACTGCGTCGTTCCGACGAGACCGGCGAGCTCCGTCTGCGAGAGCCCGAGGGCTCGGCGGCGCTCGGCGACCCGGTCGGCGATCTGCGCGAAGAACCAACCGTTCTCCGCGTGGGCGAGCCGCTCGCGGATGCGCTCCAACGTTCGCTCGCTGAGACGGACTTGACTCATATCTCTTCTCTGCTATTTATAGCACAGACGGTATATCGCATCAGGGCTATAACCGTCGCAGGGAGTCGCGTTGGTGATCTCGTGGAGGAGTACCGAAACGCGCGCGGTCGTCGTCGTCGCGTACCTCGTCGCGACGGTGCTCGTCAGCATCTCGTCTGGGGCCCCCGGGCCGTCGGCGCGGCGCTCGGGCGCTGGTGGGCCCTCGCGCTGCCGCTCGCCTGGGCGGCGCTGTCGCTCGGGGCCGAAGGCTACGACATACCGGTTGCGACCGGGATCGCGTTCCAGACGCCCTTCATGTGGGCTCCCGCTCTCGCGCTCGGCGTGTGCGCACGGCGCCTCGGCGGGCCCCTCTTCGAATCGAAGCTCAGATCGTCTTGAACTGCTCGAAGGGCTGACGGCAGGTCTCGCAGTAGCGGATCGAGCGGCAAGGGGTCGGGCCGAACACGTTCTCGAGCCGCGTCTCACCGGATCCGCAGTAGGGACAGCGAAACGACTTCGATCGGAGCTGTACCAGCGTTGGCTTTACGTCCGCAGGGCCGACCGGCGGGGCGAAGCCCGCCTCCCGGAGCTTGCGCCGGCCTGCGGGGGTGATCCGGTCGGTCGACCAGGAGTCGTCGAGGACGACGGTCACGTTCGGCTCGGCGCCGAGCGCCTCGATCGCCTGCGACATGCGGTCGCGCATCACCTCGAGCGCGGGGCAGCCGAGGAAGGTGGGCGTGAACTCGACGTGCACACGCTCTTCGTCGAGGCGTACGTTCCGGACGACGCCGAGATCGACGACCGAGACCGCCGGGATCTCGGGATCCGGCACTCCCGCGAGCGCCGCCCAGACGCGCTCCGCCGTTACCACGCCGCCCCCGGAACGCTCCGCCGCACGGTCGTCATCTCCTCCCAGAGCGCGGCGAGGTCGTCCGTGTGCTCGCCCCGCTCGACCGGCTCCGCCGGCTCGCGGCCGACGGCGGCGGCGAGCTCGTTCCGTCGCTCGCCCTCGACCACGGCGAGCGCGTAGGGCCAGAGCTCGTCGAGCGCCGCCTCGTAGCGCTCCTCGCCGCGCAGGCGGTCGTGCCACATCTGAGCGTGCATGACGTGGTAGGCCTCTTCGCGCTGGATCTTGGCCGCGAGCCCGGCGACGTCCGGATCGTCGCTTCGGGCGAGCTCGGCGATCCGGATCGCGTCGGCGGTCTCGTAGAGGTAGTGGCGCGCGATCGTCCGGGCCCAGTCGGACACGAGCCGAAGCTCGCAGAGCGGCGCGCACCGGTACTCGCCCGGCTCGCGATCGAAGGCGAGCGCGTCCGCATCGGCTCCGGACTCACGGGCGGCGAGCTCGTACCACGCGCGGGCGTGCCCGATCTCGGTCTGCGCGATCGAGGAGAAGGCGACGTCCTCCTCGAGGAAGGGCGCGATCCCCGTCCACTCGGAGTTGCGCCAGCCGAGAACGAGCTCGTCGTCAGCCAGCTCCAGCAGCAGCTGCGCGTTCACGAGCCTCCTTGAGCTTGACCTTGAGCGAATAGCCGTCGACGCGCCGGTAGTCCCGGTCGAAGACGTCGGCCACGTACGGCTCGCGCACTTCCAGAACGGCCTCGCGCGGGACGATCCAGAGGGCGAACGACTCGTCGCGCCGGCCGTAGAACTCGCGGGCATACGCCTCCGCGAACTCGCGGTTCGGCGCCTCCAGCGAGCCGCCGTGTTGGAACGGCTGGCCCTCGCGTTCCTGGCGGAAGACCTCCCAGACCATCGCTAGGCCGCGTCGGCGAGCACGGCGTCGCGGACCCAGGCCGTCTCCTCTCGGCTGAGCCGCCGAAGCTCGAGCCGCTCCTGCGTCCGGGGCCCGTGCCCGGTTACGACGCGCCTCAGCTCGTCCCAGTCCGGCTCGGTGTACTCCCAGACGCCGTCATCCCGCTTCGCGAGCTTCGGGTCCGGAACCGAGAGGCCGAGCTCGCGGATCTGGGGCACGTACCCGTCGAGGAACTGCTGGCGCGCCTCCTCGTTCGCCTGGCTCTTGATCCGCCACTGGTACATGGGGTCGTCCTCGGCCGGGATCGGGTTCCCGTGAAACTGCATCAGCGGCCCCCACCAGCGGTCGAGCGCCTCCTGTACGAGCTGCCGCTGCTCGTCCGTTCCGGTCACCAGCGCGAGGACGACGTCGCGGCCGTGCAGGATGTGGAACGACTCCTCCCAGCAGATCTTCTTCATGATCCGCGCGTAGGGCGCATACGAGCACTTGAGCAGCGCCTTCTGGGAGATGATCGCCGCCGCGTCGACCAGCCAGGCGATCACGCCGACGTCGCCCCAGGTTTTCGTCGGGTAGTGGAAGACGTTGTGGAACTTGCTCCTGCCCGAGACCAGGTCCTCGAGCGCGGCCTCGCGCGGCTTGCCGAGATCCTCCACGACGCGGTAGATGAGCTGGGCGTGCCCGACCTCGTCCTGGACCTTCGCCGTGAGGGCGAGCTTCCGCTGGAGTGTCGGCGCGCGCAGGATCCATTCGCGCTCGGGCAGGACGCCCATGAGCTCGGAGTTCCCGTGCATCTCGATGAACTTGACGAGCTTCGCGCGGTAGTCGTCGGGCATCCAGTCACCCGTCTCGACCTGGCCTCCCGCCTGCACGTAGGCTCTGAACTCGTCTTCCGTCCGTGGCGCCATCAGACTCTCCAACCGAACGATCGTTAGGCAATGGACGCTAGCACGTCACGACGCACGAAGCTCTCCCGCGAGGCGGCTCGCCTCTTCGCCGAGAAGGGCTACCACGGCACGTCGATCGGCGACCTCGCCCAGGCGCTCGGCGTCCAGAAGGGGTCGCTCTACGCGCACATCCAGGGCAAGGAGGATCTGCTCTACGAGACGATGCGAGAGGGCGCTGCGGCCTTCCACTCAGCCCTCGACGCCATCCCGGAGGAGCTGCGCGCGACCGAGAAGCTTCGCCTCGCGTTGCGCGGGCACCTGGGGATCGTCGCCGACCAGCTCGACGTCGCCACGGTCTTCGTACAGGAGTGGCGCTATCTCGAGGGGGAGCGGCTCGACGAGATCGTGAGCGAGCGACGGCGCTACGAGGAGCGGATCCGTGCGTACTTCCGCGAAGGCCGGGAGCTCGGCGAGCTGCGGTCGGACCTGGACGAGGCGGCGGCCGCGCTCCTCTTTCTCTCGGCTGCCAACTGGGCCTACACGTGGCTCCGTTCCGGAAGCGACACGGACGCGCTCGCCGACCGCTTCTACGCGCTGCTCGTCGACGGCATGCGCGGCTACGCGACCCCCGCCTGAGCGAGCGCGTGCAGCTCCAGGAGCTTCGGCCCAGACTGTGGCGATGGACGGTGCGCCACCCCGAGGCGGTCACGAGCGCCGTCCCGGAGAGCACGGCCAACTGGGGCCCGGACGTCGGTTGCGTGGCGTTCGCGGCCTCCGACGCGCTCGTCTTCGTCGATCCGCTCGTCCCCGCGCCGGACGAGGGGCTCTGGAACGAGCTCGACGAGCTCGTCGCCGCGTACGGGCCCCGAGTCACAGTTCTCACGACGCTCCGCTGGCACCGGAGGAGCCGGGACGACGTTGCCGCGCGCTACGGCGCCTCTACGAGCCGTGCGAGGACCGCGCTGCCCGGCGGTGTCGAGACGTTCGTCGTTCCGCTGGCCGGCGAGACGATGGTCTGGCTTCCGGCGCCGCGGGCGCTCGTTCCCGGCGACCGGCTCCTCGGGGACCGGAACGGGGGTCTTCGCCTCTGCCCCGAGTCGTGGCTCCGGTACCTCCCGAGCAAGATCTCGCGTGTCGAGCTCGCGCTTGCGCTCCGCCCCCTGCTCGAGCTCCCCGTCGAGCTCGTCCTCGTCTCGCACGGCGAGCCCGTGCTCGAGCGCGGCAGTGACGCGCTGGCCGCTGCCCTGGCTGTCACGTGACCGCCGTCCTGATCGTCAACCCGAACGCGTCCCGGGTTACGCCGGAGGTCACCGCGGCGGTCGAGCGCGAGCTCGCCGCGGCCGGCCGGCTCGAGACCGTCCTCACCGAGCGGCCGGGTCATGCCGCCGAGCTCGCCGCCGAGGCGTGCGCCGCGTGCGAGCGGATCTACGTGCTCTCGGGTGACGGGGGGTTCAACGAGGCCGTGAACGGCATCGAGGGGGAGGAGATCGAGATCGGATTCCTTCCAGGGGGTCGCACGAGCGTGCTTCCACGCGCGCTCGGGCTTCCACGCGATCCGGTCGAAGCGGCCCGCGCGCTCGCGGTGTCGCGGCGAGTCCGGCGGATCTCGCTGGGACGGGTCAACGGGCGACGGTTCACCTTCTCGGCCGGGGTCGGTCTGGACGCGGAGGTCGTTCGTTCCGTCGATCGGCGCGGACGTCGCGACGGCCGGCGCGCCGGAGACGTCGCGTTTGCGGCGGCGCTCGCCGGTGCCCTCGCCCGACGCCGAGGCCGGCTGCGGCCCGCGATGACGCTGCTCGGACGGAGCCGTGTCGCGTTCGTGCTGGCCCTGAACGGCGACCCGTACACGTACGCCGGGCCTCTCGCGGTCCATGCCGCGCCGCGAGCGCGCTTCGAGCTCGGCCTCGACGTTCTCGCTCCCGCCGGTCTGGGCCCGGCCGGCATCGTGGCGTTCACCGCCGCCCTCCTCCGCGGCGGCCGTCACGTCGCCCGCTCGGACGTCTTCTACCAGCACGACGCTGACGAGGCCCTGATCGAATGCGACGGTCCGACGCCGCTGCAGGCGGACGGCGAGGATCTCGGCGACGTCACCGACGTCCGCCTCGAATGTGAGCGCGGCGTGCTGTCCGTCCTCGTCGGGTAACAATCTCCGTATGACCCAGGTCGTCCCGGCCGAAGGGGACGTCCGGCGCGTGATCGGGGACGGAGAGACGGTGCCGGACGGCGAGGTGGAAGGGCTCGGCGAACGCGATCTCCTCGCTCTCTTCCGGCACATGGTCCTGCTGCGCACGTACGACGAGCGCTCGCTCGTCTACCACCGCCAGGGCCGGATCGGAACCTACGCCATCTTCTGGGGGCACGAGGGAATGCAGGTGGGCGCGGCGTGCGCGCTCGCCCAGGAGGACTGGATCTTCCCGTCCTACCGCGAGTCCGCGGTCGGCCTCGTGCGCGGCATGCCGCCCGAGACGGTGCTCGCGTGGTGGCGGGGTCACCCCGCCGGCTGGTGGAACCCCGCCGACTACCGCGTCGCGTCGATCTGCGTCCCGATCGCCACGCACGTGCCGCACGCCGTCGGGCTCGCGTGGGGAAAGCGCCTGCGCGGCGAGCAGGCGTGCGCCCTGGTCTTCTTCGGCGACGGTGCGACCTCCGAGGGCGCGTTTCACGAGGGCGCGAACTTCGCCGGCGTCATGCGCGCGCCGGTTGTCCTCTTCTGCAACAACAACGGCTGGGCGATCTCGACTCCCCTCGAGGAGCAGACGGCCGCGGAGACGCTGGCCGACAAGGCGCGCGGGTACGGCATGCCGGGGGTCCGCGTCGACGGCTGCGACGTGCTCGCCGTCTACGAGGCGACGCGCGACGCCGCAGAGCGTGCGCGCTCGGGCGGCGGACCGACGTTCATCGAGGCGGTGTCGTACCGCTGCGCCCCGCATGCGACCGCCGACGACCCGTCCGTCTACGTCGACGCAGATCGCGTCGAGCACGCGCGTACGAACGAGTGCCTCGCGCGCTACGAGCGCTACCTCCGTCGCGCCGGCCTGCTCTCGGACGCCGAAGCCGAGGCGGTCCGTGCCGAGGCGCGCGACGTCATGCGCGCAGGCATCGCGGCGGTCGAGGCCCTGCCCGAGCCGGATCCGGAGCTCGTCTGGAGCCTCGCCTACTCCGAGCCGCCCCCGACGACGCGCGATGGATAGGACGCTCGTCGAAGCCGTCAACGACGCCCTCCACGTCGAGCTGGAGCGCGACGCAGACGTGCTGGTCCTGGGCGAGGACGTGAGCCGGCTGGGCGGCGTCTTCCGTGCGACGGCGGGTCTCCGCGAGCGCTTCGGACCCGAGCGCTGCGTCGACACGCCGCTTGCGGAGGCCGGGATCCTCGGGACGGCGGTCGGTCTCGCGATGGCCGGCTGGAAGCCGGTGTGCGAGATGCAGTACGACGCCTTCAGCTATCCGTGCCTCGACCAGCTGATCTGCCACGTCGGGCGCTACCGCTGGCGCACGGGCGGCAAGATGGAGTTCCCGATCACCGTGCGGATGCCGTACGGCGGCGGCGTGAGAGCGCCGGAGCTGCACGAGGACTCGCCGGAGGCCTACTACGTGCACACGCCCGGCATCAAGGTTGCGATCCCTTCCACGCCGGCGGACGCCAAAGGCCTCCTCGCCGCCGCCATCCGGTCGGCCGACCCGGTCGTCGTCCTCGAGCCGAAGCTGCTCTACCGGACGGCGCGGGGCGAAGTGCCGGAAGGCGATCACGTCGTCCCGCTCGGCCAGGCGCGCGTGGCACGCGAGGGCGAGGAGGTCACGCTGATCGCCTACGGCTCGATGGTCGGCGTGGCGCTTGCGGCTGCGGACGAGCTCGAAGCGAGCGCCGAGGTCGTCGACGTTCGAACCCTGAAGCCGCTCGACGAGGCGACGATCCTCGCCTCGGTCGCGAAGACCGGCCGCGCCGTGATCGTGTCCGAGGCTCCCCGCGTCGCGGGATTCGCCGCGGAGATCGCCGCCGTGCTCGCGGAGAAGGCGATCCTCGACCTCCGCGCCCCGGTGCTGCGCGTGACGGGCTTCGACGTCCCGTTCCCGCACTGGACGCTGGAGGACGAGTACATTCCGTCGCCCGCGCGCGTGGTCGAGGCCGCCCTAAAGACGCTGTCCTTCTAGCCGATGCCCTACGAGTTCAAGCTCCCGGATCTCGGCGAAGGGGTCGCCGAAGGCGAGGTCGCGCGCTGGCTCGTCGAGGTCGGCCAGACGGTCGCCGAGGACGAGCCGCTGCTCGAGGTCCAGACCGACAAGGCGACGGTCGAGATCCCCTCCCCGGCCGCCGGGACGGTCAGCCGGATCCTCGTCGACGAGGGCAAGCTCGTGCCCGTCGGGACGCCGCTCGTCGTGATCGGCACCGGCGAGGCCGTCGACCGACCGGCCGAGCCCACCGCCCGGGTGCAGGCGACGCCGCTCGTCCGGCGGATCGCCGCCGAGCTCGGCGTCGACCTCGCAACGGTTACGGGCTCGGGCCCCGGCGGTCGCGTGACCGAAGACGACGTCCGCGCCGCGTCCGAGCCCCGCGAGGGCGAGCGGCGGGAGCCGCTCCGCGGCGTCCGGCGCCGGATCGCCGAGCACCTGGCCCAGTCGCACCGCCAAGTGCCCGCGGTGACCGTCGTGGAGGAGTGCGACCTGACCGCGCTCGACGCCGTCCGCGGCGAGCGCTCGTATCTTCCCTACGTTCTCCGGGCGGTCGTGGACGCGCTCGTCGCCTACCCCGAGCTGAACGCGACGCTCGACCGGGAGGAGATCGTCTTCTGGGAACGCTACGACCTCGGGCTCGCCGTTCAGACCGACGAGGGCCTCGTCGTCCCGGTGCTGCGAGCGGCGAACGAGAAGTCGCTCGACGAGCTCGCCGGAGAGGCGCGGCGGCTGGCCGAGGCCGCGCGCGCGGGGACCCTCGGCCCCGAGGAGCTGCGCGGCTCCACGTTCACGGTGACGAGCGCCGGGCGCCTCGGCGGGCTCTTTGCGACGCCGCTCGTCAACTTCCCCGAGGTGGCGATCCTCGGGCTCCACCGTGCGGCCGAGCGCCCTGCCGTCCGGGATGGGCAGATCGAGGTCCGGACAATCGCCTTGGTCTCGTGCACGTTCGACCACCGCGTCGTGGACGGCGCGCGGGCGAGCGAGTTCCTGCTCGACGTCGTCGGCGCCCTCGAAGCGCCGACGTAAGCGCTACGCGGCCTTCTCGGAGGCCTTTGGAGCGAGGTACGGCGCCACGAGCCGGTCGATCTGCGGTGCGCTCGCCCGGCCTTCGAGTCGCGCCACCGGCCGCCGGCCGCTCACGACGATGAGCGCCGGAACCTCGGTGATCCCGAGCCGCTTGGCGAGATCCGGCGACTCGTCGACGTCGATCCGCGACACGCGCAAGCGGGCGCGCTCCTTGCGGGCGAGGTGCGCGAGCAGGCTCTCCATGCGCCGAGCCGGACCCGAGCGGCGGTTCGTGAAGAAGAGCAAGAGGGGGGCCGTGGCTCGGGTGCCGTCATCCTGCGTCGTCGCCATGGCAAACCTCCTACCGTCTACCTGCCGGGGGGATCGCCCGAAAGGATTCCCGCGACGGTTCGGCCGCGAACGGCTGCGCTTGGGTAATCGGCGTGGTATCGCCGCGGGCTACGGAGTGCTTCCGCGGCGCGGGCTTCGCGCCGGTGCAGGCGGCAACGGCACGTACTGGACGCTCGGCCGCCGCTGGCCTGCCTGCGGGAACAGCTCCATCAGCTCGTATGCCTCGTCCGGAAGGCCCACTGTGATCGGGAGGCCGAGCGCGACCGCCTCGTCGACCGTAATCGGATCGTCGTGGGTGTAGTGACCGCCTCCGAGCTCCTCCGCGAGCGAGTCGGCCTTGTCGGCGCCGAGGCGCTCGGTTGTCAGGTCGCGGACGATTTGCTTCACGTGTCGGAGGGCCTTCTCGCCCACGTCGGCCAGGACGAGGGTGCGGTCGTCGACGCGATCGATCGGCTTCTTCGCGGTCACGCGAACGACGGAGGCCGCCGGCATGTCGCCGAGCTGCGGATCGACCGGTCCCAGGACGGCGGCCGCGTCCATCAAGATCTCGTCGGCGGAGAGCGCGACCAGCGTTCCTCCCGACATCGCGTAGTGCGGCACGAGGACCGAGACCTTCGCCGGGTGGCTCTTGAGCGCATAGGCGATCTGCTCGGATGCCAGGACGAGGCCGCCCGGAGTGTGGAGCACGAGGTCGATCGGCGTGTCGTCCGGCGTCTGACGGATCGCCCGCAGCACGGCCTCCGAGTCCTCGATGTCGATGAAGCGGAAGATCGGGACACCGAGGAAGCCGACCGTTTCCTGGCGGTGGATCAACGCGATCACCCGGGTTCCGCGCGTGCGTTGCAGGGCGACGAGCGCCCGGGCCCGCCTCGCTTCGAGAATCCGGCGCTGGAGCGGCGGGATGAGGAAGAAGGCCAGGAAGAGGAAGGAGACGAGGCTGCCGATGTCCACGGCCGCGCGAGGATACCGCGGACCGGGGGCTAGACTGGTTCCGTGGAGGGGATCCTCGACTGGTACTGGCTCGGCGTGGCGGCCGGGTTCGGCGTCGCCGCGTCGATCCCCGCCGCACACAGCCGCGAGCGCCGCCCGCTCGTCCTCGCGGCCGTCCTCGCGCTCGGGCTCGGCGTGGGGCTCATAGCGGACTTCGCGACGTCGTGGGCTCTGCTGGCGGCCGTCATCGGTCTCCTCCTCGGACTCCTCTTCCTGCGGGCGCTGTCGCTGAGCGCCGTGCCGGCCGCCGTCCTCGTCCTCACCGTGCTCGCCTTCGTGCCGGTGGTCGGGTACTTCGAGGCCGCCGCCGCTCCCTTGCTCGGCGCTCGCCTGCGCCGCGGCGCAGGTTCCCGGTACGCCGGCCTTCGCATCCTCGCCAAGGACTAGCGCGTGCAGCGGCCAAAGGGCCTCGTCCTCGTCGTCATCGACGGTCTCACGCCGCCCGCGCTCGACCGCGGTCTCGCCGACGGGCGCCTGCCTGCCCTCGGCGCCCTCGTCGACGCCGGCTCGTACTCCCGAGGGACGACGGTGTTCCCGTCGCTCACGCCCGTGTGCCTGAGCTCGATCGCGACCGGCGCGCACGCCGACGTACACCACATCCCGCATCTCGTCTGGTACCACCGCGGCGAGGAGCGAATCGTCGAGTACGGGTCTTCGTTCGCCGCGATGCGTGCAGCGGGCGCGCGCCGGTCGTTTCGCGACTCGGTGTTCAACATGAGCCAGACGCATCTGAGCGCCGCGGCCACGACGGTCTTCGAGGCGCTCGACGACGCGGAGCTCCTTACCGCCGCGATCAACTTCACCTGCTATCGCGGGCGGACGCGGCACGCGCCGAAGCTCCCCGTTCCGGCGAGAAACCGCTGGTCCGAGGGGGTCTACGGCCCGCGGCGCTTCTTCTTCTTCAACCTTTTCGAGTCCGACGTCACGGGCGCACCGCTCGCCGTGCGGTCACGGGTCGCGGGCTCGATCGATGCCTACGCCGCCACGATCGGGCGCTGGCTCGTCACGCGTGACGGTTTCGACTTCCTGGTCTTCTACCTTCCGGACTACGACTTCGCCTCCCATGCGGCCGGACCCGAGGGGTCGTACGACGCCCTGGAGCGCGCCGACGCAAGCGTGGGCCAGCTCCTCGACGCTGCCGGCGGGCCCGACGACTTTCTCGAGCGGTACGCCGTCGTCGTCTGCTCGGACCACGGTCAGAGCGCGAGCACCGCGGCGGCACGGCTCCAGGACTCGTTCGGCGACCTCTCACTCTTCACGGGACGCCGGAACGAGGACGTCGGCAGAGCGCACGCGGTCGTCACCGCGTCGAACCGGGCCGGAATGGTCTACCGGCTGCCGGGATGCCCGCTCTCGGTCCGGGAGGTCGCCGAGCGGCTCGACCAGGAGCCCGCCGCCGACGTCGTGCTCTTCCGGGAGGAAGGGGCGGCCGTCGCCCGTCGCGAGTCGGGCGAGCTCCGCTTCGCTCCCGACGGATGCGGCTGGCGGGCGGAGGGGAACGCCGCCGTGCTCGGCGAGGACCGCTACCCGAACGGCCTCGAGCGGGCGTGGCGTGCGCTCGCGTGTCCGAACGCGGGCGAGGTTCTCGTGTCGGCCGCCGCGGGCTGGGAGTTCGCCGATCTCGGCGGCGGCCACCACGTCGGCGGCGGCAGCCACGGTTCGCTCCTCGCCGCGGACTCGACCGTCCCGGTCGTCGCCGCCGGATTCGAGGACGATCGACTTGCCCCCGAGCCGAGCGTGACCGATCTCGCGCCGCTCGCCCTGGCGCACTTCGGCGTCGAGACTCCGGCTTCGATGCGAGGCCTGCCCGCGCGTGTGGCCTGACCCGGATTTCGCCGTCGAGCGGCAGAGGATGGTCGAGCGGCAGCTACGCGGCCGTGGAATCGAGGACGAGCGTGTGCTCGCTGCGATGGGTCGTGTCCCGCGCGAGTCGTTCGTCGACGATGACGACCGGATCCGCGCGTACGACGACGGGCCCGTGGTCATCGGCTTCGGCCAGACCATGTCGCAGCCCTACATGGTCGCCCTCATCTGCGAGACGGCCGCCGTCCGGCCGGGACACCGCGTCCTCGACATCGGCACGGGGTCGGGCTACCAGGCGGCCGTCCTCGCCGAGATGGGCGCGACCGTGCACACGATCGAGCGGATCCCGGAGCTGGGAGACAAGGCGCGCAAGCGGCTCGACGAGGCGGGGTACCGGCAAGTGGCCCTGCACGTCGGCGACGGCACGCTCGGGCTCCCGGAGGCGGCCCCCTTCGACGCGATCACGGTTGCCGCCGCCGCCCCCGACCTACCCAGCTCGCTCTACGACCAGCTCGTCCCCCGGGGCCGGCTCGTGGTGCCGGTTGGTGGTCCTCAGGGCCAGCGCCTCGAGGTCGTCGTTCGAAGCCCGGAGGGGCCGGCCGTCGTGCATTCCGTCTCGTGCCGTTTCGTACCGCTTGTGGGAGCCGAGGGTTTCTAAACTCCCGGGGAGCGGGGATTTTCTCGTTGTGCCCCTCGAGAACGCAAGCGCGCTTCTGCGCCGCGAGGTCGTCTTCCGCGACATCCGCCTGGGTGCTGTCGTCGACGTCGTCTTCGACCCTGGGCTCACGCGCGCCATCGGCTTCGACGTCCGCTGTGGCGACGGAGTCCACCGCTTCCTCCCCTTCGCCGCTGCCGCGATCGGGCCCGAGAGCCTCGATGTCTCGTCGCCACTCGTCCTGATGGATCGCTCGCTCTACTCACGCCGCACGCATCCCCTCGGCGATCTGCGCGGGCAGGCCGTGCGCGAGGGCGGCCGCACTGTCGGCGAGCTGTCCGACCTGGCCCTGGCCGACGACGGTGCGCTCGCCGCGTTCGTCGTCCTCGTCGACGGGCAGACGGTCGAGGTCGGCCCTGAGGCCGAGATCGGCGGCGAGCGGCTCGAGCCCGCCGTCTAACCTTCGGCAGGTGCCGCCCGGGACGCTTCGGCGCTCGTCGCGCGTGGTCGCGCTGGTCGCCGCCGCTGCCCTCGCAGGCACGGGAGCTGCCCGCGCGGCAACGGCCCCCACCGCCCCCGTCTACGACCGGCACGGAAACCTCGTCGAAACGCCGTTCGTCCCGGGGCCGGCGCCCGGAGAGAAGCCGCAACTCAGGCGCGGGCAGGTACTCAGGGTCGCGCTCGCGTTCCCGAAGGTCGCCGACTGGATCGCCCGGTATCCGAAGAAGACACGGACGACGGAGGCAACCTACGACGCCGACACCCGGCTCTGGACCGTCAAGGTCTGGACGCCCGGAGAGGCGGGCGAGATCGCCGAGGCGAAGGTGACAGACGAGGGCGACGTGTCCGAGGCGTGGACCGGGCCCCAGGTCGCCTGGAAGATGGCGCGCGGCTATTCCGGGGCCTTCGGCCGAAAGATCAACGACCCGTGGATCTGGCTCGGCTTCTGCCTCGCCTTCCTGGTCGGCCTCGGGGACCTGCGCCGCCCGTTCTCGACGCGGAACCTCGACCTCGTCGCGCTCCTCTTCTTCACGGCCTCGCTTTGGTTCTTCAACGAGGGCGACGTCTTCACGGCGATGCCGCTCGCCTATCCGCCGATGCTCTACCTGATCGGCAGGCTCGCCTGGATCGCTCGCCGCGGAATCGGCTCGAGCTACCGTCCCGTCTTCCCGGTCTGGGTGCTCCTCGCGGCAACGGTCTTCCTGATCGGCTTTCGCGTCGGCCTGAACGTCGGCGCTTCGAACGTGATCGACGTCGGGCTCTCCGGGGTCGTGGGCGCTCAGCGCATCGTCGGCCAGGCCGAGTCCCCCTACGGCAACATGCCGCTCGACACGGGAAAGGCCTGCGGGAAGCCGGACGCGGACGGGTATATCCGCGAGCACGTCCAGACGAACGGCCGCTGCGAGTCGGCCGACCCGCGCGGCGACACCTACGGGCCGATGAGCTATCTCGCCTACGTTCCGGGGTATGCGGTCTTCGGGTGGAGCGGGAAGTGGGACGACCTTCCGGCCGCCCATTTCACGTCGATCCTCTGGGATTTCCTCGCGATCCTCGGGCTCGGTCTCGCCGGCCGGAGGCTCGGCGGCGCGCGTCTCGGCGTGACGCTCGCGTTCGCGTGGGCCTCCTTCCCCTTCACGCAGTACGCGTCGAGCTCGAACACGAACGACGCGATCATGCCGGCGCTCCTCGCCTTCGGATTCTGGCTCGTCACGTCGGCGCCGGCGCGCGGTCTCTTCGTCGGGCTCGCGACCTGGACGAAGTTCGCGACGTTGCTGCTCGTGCCGCTCTGGGGCTCCTATCCCGAGACCGTCGGACGACCGAGGACGAAGCTCCTCTTCGTCGGAGGATTCCTCCTCGCGACGGCGCTCGGTTTCTGGGTGCTCCTGCTGGAGCCGAGTCCCCTCCATGCGGCGCGGGTCTTCTGGGACCGCACCTTCGGCTGGCAGCTCGACCGCCCGTCCCCGTTCTCGATCTGGGACTGGGGCGTGTACCGCTACCCGGATCTCGGCCCGCTTCAGACGGCGCTGAAGGCGCTTCTCCTTCTCGCGGCGGTCGCGTTCTACTTCGTCCCGCGCAGGAAGAACGCGCTCCAGCTCGCAGCGCTGTCCGGGGTTCTCCTCGTCGGCTTCGAGCTCGTCCTGACGCACTGGTCGTACCTCTACATCCCGTGGTTCTTCCCCGTCGTCGCGCTCGCCCTGCTCGCCCCGGCGGCGCGGCCGAGGCGCGAGCCGGCGGAGGCCCCGGCAGATGAGCTCGCCGCCCGCCAGCTGGTCGCAGCCGGCTGATTCGCGCCGCAGGGCGCTCCTCACGTCCGCGGGCGCCGCCGCGTTCGCTCTCGCCTGGACGCTCGTCCACGCTCACGTCTTCCGCCGGCACGAGATCGTGGACACCGCGCTGTATGCCCGGTACGGCGAGGCGACCGTCCACGGGGCCGTTCCGTACCGGGACTTCGCGCTCGAGTACCCGCCTGGCGCACTTCCCGCGTTCGTGCTGCCGGCACTGGCGCCGGCCGGCTCCTACAGGGCCGCGTTCGAGGCGCTCATGCTGCTCTTCGGCATCGGCGCGGTGGCGGCGGTCTCGAGCGCGCTGAGCGCAGTCGGCGCGTCGGCCAGGCGGCTCGCGATCGCGGTCGGAGTGCTCGGGCTCGCGCCGCTCGCCCTCGGCCCGGTCGTTCTCACCCGCTTCGACCTCTGGCCCGCGTTCCTGACGGCCGCAGCGGTCGCGGCGCTCGTCGTCGGACGGCCGCGCCTCGCCCTCGCCGTCTTGGCGCTCGCCGTTGCCGCGAAGCTCTATCCCCTCGCCATCGTGCCGCCGGCGCTGCTTCACGTCGGTGTCACTCGAGGCCGCCGGTCCGCGTTAGGCGCGCTTGCGACGTTCCTCGGGACGCTCGCTCTCGTCGTCGGCCCCTTCCTCGTCGTGGCCCCGCACGGTCTCGCCCACGCGCTGGGCGTCCAGGCGGGACGGCCGCTCCAGATCGAGAGCCTCGGGGCCGCCGCGCTCCTCGCCGCCCACCAGCTCGGGGTCTACGGACCGCACGTCGTCTCGAGCTTCGGATCCCAGAACCTCGCAGGCCGGCTACCGGACGCCCTGGCCGCCGTTCAGTCCGCGCTCACCGCCCTGTCCGTATTTGGCGTCTGGGCCGTGTTCGCCCGACGCGCCCGGGAGCGTCGAACCCTCCTCCTCGCATCTGCCGCGGCTGTCGCGGGGATCGTCGCTCTCTCGCCAGTCCTCTCGCCGCAGTTCCTCGTCTGGTTGCTGCCACTCGTCGTGCTCGTTCCCGAGGGCGTGTTGCCCGTCGCGGCCCTTGCGCTCGCCGCCGCGCTCGTGCTCACGCAGGCGTGGTTCCCGAACCGCTACTGGGACGTCGTCGCGCTTCGGCCGATCGGCTGGGTCGTGCTACTCCGCGACGCCGTGCTCGTCGCGCTCTACGCGCTGCTCGCGCGCGAGCTCATGCGACGGAGAGCCGGAACGCATCGCACGAGGTAGCCCGTCCCCGCTCGTCGCACTCGACGAGGGCACCCTCGATCCGGACGTCGCCCTCGGCCGGATGGAACCGCACGGGCATGCCGGTCCGCATCCGCTCGATAGCCAGCTCCGCACGGACGCCGATGACCGAATCGTGCGGACCCGTCATCCCGAGGTCCGTGATCGACGCCGTGCCGCCGGCGAGCACGCGCGCGTCGTTCGTCTGCACGTGCGTGTGGGTGCCCACGACGGCCGTGACCCGACCGTCGAGCATCCTCGCGAGCGCGATCTTCTCCGACGTCGCCTCGGCATGGAAGTCGACGAGGACGACGTGCGCCCGGCGGCGCGCCTCTTCGACCAGGTCGTCGGCGACGTGGAAGGGGTGCGTGGCGGCGTCGAGGAAAAGGCGCCCGAGGAGGTTGATGACGGCCACCGGCTCACCGGCTCGTGAAGAGACGACCGTGAGCCCGGTGCCGGGCGCCGAGCGGCCGCCGAAGTTCGCCGGCCGGAGCACTCGATCGGTCGACGCAAGCAGCGGCAGGAGGTCGCGGTTACGCCAGACGTGGTTGCCGGTCGTGATCACGTCCGCGCCCGCCGCGAGCAGCTTCTGCGCGAGCTTCGCCGTGAGTCCGACCCCGTCGGCAGCGTTCTCGCCGTTGACGACGCAGAAGTCGAGCTCGAGCTCGGCACGGAGCGTCGGCAGCCGCTGCTCGACAGCCCGCCTCCCGGCTGTCCCGAACACGTCGCCGACGAGAAGGATCCGCAGTTTCTACGGGCTCGCCAGCGTCGTCGACGGATGAACCTCTAGGTGGACGTGCTGCCCGCGGTCTTGCGTGTAGCGAGCGAGCCCGGCGCGCTCGACCCTCGTCGTGTCGACGACGGTCCCGACCTTCGTGTGCGCCGCCGTGACGGTCGACCCGACGCGGAGCGCCGGATCCGCTCGCACGTCCGTGATCGAGACCACGACGCCGGGTGTGCTCGAAGGCTGGATGTCGATGCGCACGCCGTAGGGACGTCCGTCGAGGACGTAGTCGGCAATCCCGACGACGGTGCCGTCGACCGGCGCGTACACGTCTGTGTGCGCCGGGGCGCCGACGTCGATCCCTCCCGTCTTCGGGCCGACGCCGCCGTCGACGAGGTAGTAGGAGACGTCGGAGGTGTCCTGCCCGAAGAGCTTGTGCACGATCCGGGTGAAGACGCCTGCGTTTGCCTGGGTTCCGACCGGGTCGACGCCGAGGGCAGCAGCGCCGCTTGCGTGGTAGCCGATCGCCGTGACGCGCTTCTGCTCGATCGGGAGCTGGATCCGCAGGGTTCCGCGCATCGCGATCACCTCGGGCCTGGGAGGGCCGGACGGAAGCAGGCGTCCGGCCGGCGCCGGCCCGGTCGAGCTCACGACCTCCGGGCTCTCCATCCCGAACGCCGTCAGGAGCAGGACGACGAGCGACACGCAGGCAACCGCGACGAGCCCAGCCAGACGCCGAGCGCGCCGTGCTCGTGCTCGCTCCTCTCTCCTCAGCATGTTCGTGCCGAGCCCTTGGGCTTGGGGCCAGGCCATCCGCGGCACCGTACCGGAGCCCTCGACGGCTTTCAACCGGAGATCGTGCTGGAGGGCGAGGTTCCCATCCGTACGTGGGACCCAGTCTCGGCGGGGACGACGCCGGCTCCCGGCACGCGCCCGGTTTGCAGGCCTTTCCCGCTCGTGGTCGTACAGCTTTGACATCGCAGGAGCTACGCTCGCCGAGGTGCTGGTTCACCTTGCCAGCGGGGCCGGACGATGACCGAGCCGCTTCTCTCGGCGCGCGGTGTGACGCGGCGCTACGGCCGCCGGGTCGCCCTTGCCGAGGCCGACCTCGAGCTCTTCCGCGGCGACGTAATCGCGCTCGTCGGCCCGAACGGCGCGGGCAAGTCGACGCTGCTCGGGGTGCTCGCCGGCGCCCTCGTCCCGAGCTCCGGCTCGGTCGAGACCGTCGACCCGCCGCCACGAATCGGCTGGGTGCCGCAGCGGCCCGCGCTCTACGGCCGCCTGTCCGCGCGCGAGAACCTCGAGCTCTTCGCGCGCCTCGACGGCATCGCCGATCCGGGGGCCGCGGCGACGGGCCTTCTCCGCCGGGTCGAGCTGGCGGCGGCCGACGTTCCGGCCGCGGAGCTCTCGGTCGGGAACCAGCAGCGCCTGAACGTGGCGATCGCGCTGCTCGGCGGCCCCGACGTCCTCCTCCTGGACGAGCCGACCGCGGCGCTCGACCCGGCCCACAGACGCCGCGTCTGGGACGTCGCCTCGACGGTGTCCGGGCAGGGTGGGGCCGTCGTCTTCGCGAGTCAGCACCTGGACGAGGTGCACGCGCTTGCGACGCGCGTCGTCACGCTTCACGACGGACGCGTCTCGTTCGCCGGCACGCGGGCGGAGTTCGAGCGCGTCGCAGAGGCGGACGTCTTCGCGTGACGAGGGCCCTCCTGCTTCTCCGGAAGGACGTCCGCCTGCTCGTGCGCTCGAGGCTCTTGCTCGCCGGGCTCGTCGTCTATCCGCTCGTCGTGGCATTGCTCGTCGGGGTGGTCGTCCGCTACGCCGGTGAGCGGCCGACGGTCGCATTCGTGGACGAGGACGATCTACCGCGCGTGCTCGCCGTCGGCGGGCAGCGCTTCCGGATCGAACGAATCCTCGAGGACGTCGCGGACCGGATCGAGCTCGTGCGCCTCTCCCGGCGCGAGGCCGAGGCTCGGCTCGCGACCGGAGCCGTCTCGGCGGTGATCATCGTCCCGGCGGGATTCGCCTCCCGGATCCGCGGGATGGTCGAGAGCCCGCGGCTCCTCGTCGAGACGGGCGGAGGGGGCGTCGCGGCGCGCATCGACGAGCGTGTTCAGGCGCTCGTCTACAACCTGAACCTGCGGCTGCAGAAGGCGTACATCAGGGCAAACCTCCACTACATCGACCTGCTCCGCCACGGCGGCACGGGGACGTTCATCGGCAACGAGTTCGACGTCGTCGGCCTCGAGCGTGCCGCTTCGCTGCTCGGCGAGATCCGGACGCGGACGCATGACCCGGTGGCGCGTGAGGACGCGGCCGCGCTGGAGCAATTCGTGCGCGAGGCGGAGCTCGCGCTCGCGCAAAGCGGCGACTCGATCCGCGCGGTGGCGAACCCGATCCGGCTGGCGACGCACGAAGACGTCGGCCGGACGTGGCTGATCTCGGCCCGGGTGCAGGCATACGCGCTCGCTCTCACGCTCGCCTTCCTGTGCGTGCTGATCGCCGCCGGGGCGATCGCCGCCGAGCGGGACGAGAACGTGCTGGGCCGGCTCCTGTCCGGCGTGCGAAGCCGGCTCCGCGTCTGGGAGCTGGTGGCCGCGAAGGCGGCCCTTGCCGCGCTGGTCGGCCTCGTCCTCGGGCTCGTCCTGGCGCTCGGCTTCGGCGCGTGGGTGGAGCTCGCCGGCGTCGCCGGGGGCGAGCCGTGGGTCCGCCTGCCGGTCCTCGTGCTCGGGCTCGTTCTCGCCGCCGGTGCGTTCGGCGCCTTCGGAATTCTCCTCGGCGTGCTCGCCCGCGAGTCGCGGACCGCCGCGTTGGCGGGGTTCCTGGCGGTCTTCCCCCTCGTCCTCCTCGGTCTCGTGCCGTCCGCGGCGGTCCCGGTCGCAGGGTGGGTCTCGGAGGCGTTCCCGTTCGTCCATGCCGTGCGCCTGTTCGAGTCCGCGCTCTTCGACCCACACCCGTGGAGCTCGCTCGGGCGCGAGCTCGCCTGGCTCGCCGCCCTCGGCGGGGTGTTCGGCGCGGCGTCGGGGATCGGCGTGCGAAGATTGCTGACGTGATCCAGCGCACCACCAGCCCGTTCCCGGTCACGCGGCTGCGGCGCTTTCGCAGGAGCGCGGCGCTCCGGTCGCTCGTGCGGGAGACGCGGCTCGATCCGTGCGACTTCGTCTTCCCGCTCTTCGTCTGCCCCGGCGAGGGCGTCGTCCGTCCGCTCGAAGGCCTCCCGTCGATCGCGCAGCGCTCGATCGACACGCTCTGCGAGGAGGCCGCGGCGGCCCACCGGCTCGGGATCGGCGCCGTGCTGCTCTTCGGGATTCCGGAGGAGAAGGACGACGTCGGGTCCGGCGCATACGACGACGACGGGATCGTGCAGCGGGCGGTGCGCGCGCTCCGCGCGAGCGTGCCCGAGCTGGTCGTGCTCACGGACGTCTGTCTCTGCGAGTACACGTCCCACGGCCATTGCGGCCTCGTCCACGAGGGCGAGATCCTGAACGACGAATCGCTGGAGCTCCTCGCACGCACCGCGGTGAGCCATGCCGAGGCCGGAGCCGACGGCGTCGCGCCGAGCGACATGATGGACGGCCGGGTGGCTGCGATCCGCTCGGCTCTCGACGCGGACGGCTTCGAGGCCGTGCCGATCGTCTCCTACGCCGCGAAGTACGCCTCCGCCTTCTACGGCCCCTTCCGCGAGGCGGCGGGATCCGCCCCCGCGTTCGGCGACCGGCGCAGCTACCAGATGGATCCGCCCAACGTGCGTGAGGCTCTCCGCGAGTGCGAGCTCGATCTCGCCGAGGGTGCAGACGTGGTCATCATCAAGCCCGCGCTGCCGTATCTCGACGTCGTCTCCGAGGCCCGGCGCCGCTTCGACGCCCCGATCGGCGCCTACAACGTGAGCGGCGAGTACGCGATGGTCAAGGCCGCTGCCGCCGCCGGCTGGTTGGACGAGCGCCAGGCGGCGACGGAGGCGCTCACCGCGATCAAACGGGCCGGCGCCGATCTGATCGTCACCTACTGGGCCAAAGAGTTCGCCGAGTGGACCTCCTGACCGGCGCGACTGCTGCCGGCGCGGACGTCTGGTCGACCATTGCGGACGAAGCCGCGAGCGAGAGCCCGCTCTGGGCCTCCGCGCTGCGTCCCGAGGCGGAGCGCGAGCCCGAGCCGGTGTTCTCGCCGCTCGGCGAGGAGCGCTTCGTTCTCGGGCTCGAGACGATCTACGAGGGCTATCTGCTCCACTACGGTCGGCCGCGCCTGTTCGCCGCCGCCGACCGCGACACCGCGGTGCTGCTCGGCGATTACCTCTATGCGCACGGGCTCGTCCGGATCGCGGCCCTGGGAGACGTCGGCGTCGTCGCCGACCTTGCCGAGCTGATCTCGCTCTGCGCCCAGCTTCGCGCACAGAGCGAGACCGCTCGGGACGGCGCTCTCTGGGCGGGCGTCGTCGCGCTGCTCGGCTCCGGTGACCCCCGGCTCGCCGAGGCGCGGGCGGACCTGCGCGAGCACGGCGATTCGAGCTCGCTCGAGGCGCTCGCGCGCGAAGCCGCGGGCGGCGAGGCCGTCGACCGCGCGCTCGTCAAGCATTCACGGCGCGTGGACTAAGATCCAGCCGCGATGCCGCAGCTCCTCGGCCAACTCGTCATCGCCGCCGAGAAGACTCCGGCGGAAGAGGGGCGCGACGTCATCCTCGTGATGCTCGTCGTGGGGTTCATCTTCCTCGGCGTGATCGCGCTCGGCCAGCTCGGGCGCTACCTCTCCGGCCGGCGCCGCCGGCACTGAGGCGGGGCCCCGGGTAGCCGGGGATAGACTCGCCGTAGTGGTCTCGAACGACCTTCGCTCCTGGGTCGACCGGCTGCGCCGCGAGGGCGAGCTCGTCGAGGTCGACGCCGAGGTCGACCCCTACCTCGAGGTGACCGAGATCGTCGACCGCACGGTCAAGGCGGGCGGCCCGGCTCTCCTCTTCAAGAACCCGAAGGGCTCCGAGCACCCACTCCTCGTCAACCAGTTCGGGACCGAGCGCAGGATGTGCCTCGCCTTCGACACGGGGACGCTCGACGGCGTGGCGAAGAAGCTCGAGGACGTGCTCGAGATGCAGCCGCCGCAGGGGATCGTCGAGAAGGTGAGGGGCCTCGGGAAGCTGAAGCGGCTCGCCGACTCGATGCCGAAGACGGTCACGAGGGCCCCCTGCCAGGAGGTCGTCCTCGACACGCCCGACCTCGACCGCCTACCGATCCAGCATTGCTGGCCGGGCGACCCGGCGCCGTTCATCACGCTCCCTGCGGTCATCACCAGGGATCCGCGCACCAAGACGCGGAACGTCGGGATGTACCGGATGCAGAAGATCGACTCGCGTTCGACCTTCATGCACTGGCAGATCCACAAGGACGGGCGCGCCGACTGGCTCGCCGCCGAGGGCCGGATCCCCGTCGCCGTCGCGCTCGGCTGCGATCCGGTGACGACGTATGCCGCGAGCGCGCCTCTCCCGAAGCACATCGACGAGCTGATGCTCGCCGGGTTTCTCCGCGGCGCGCCCGTCGAGCTCGTTCGGGCGAGGACAGTCGACCTCGAAGTCCCCGCGTCCGCCGAGATCGTGCTCGAGGGGTACGTCGAGCAGGGCGACCTGGGCGAGGAGGGGCCCTTCGGCGACCACACCGGGTACTACTCGCCGCCCGAGCCCTTCCCGGTCTTCCGGCTCACCTGCATGACGATGCGCAGGAACGCGATCTATCCCTCGATCATCGTCGGCGTTCCGCCCCAGGAGGACGCGTGGCTCGGCAAGGCGACGGAGCGCATCTTCCTCCCTGCGATCAGGATGACCGTGCCCGAGATCGTGGACTACGACCTCCCGGTTGCCGGCGCTTTCCACAACTGCGCGATCGTCTCGATCCGCAAGGCGTTCCCCGGGCACGCGAAGAAGGTGATGCACGCCGTCTGGGGCCTCGGCATGCTGTCGCTCACGAAGGCCGTCGTGGTCGTGGACGACTTCGTCGACGTCCACGACTACGAGCAGGTGCTGTTCCACGTGGGGGCGAACGTCGATCCGCGCCGCGACGTGATGCTGTCCGAGGGGCCGCTCGACCAGCTCGACCACGCTGCCTCGATGTACTGCTACGGCGGCAAGCTCGGGATCGACGCGACGCACAAGTGGGAGTCCGAGGGCGCCCGCCCGTGGCCGCAGCGGATCGAGATGACCCGTGAAGTTCGTGACATGGTCGACCGGCGCTGGAGCGAATACGGAATCGACGACGCGGCGAGCGGAAACGGCGCTGGAACACGCGGAATTTCACGGCCATTGCGGCGATCGGTACGTCTTTGACAGCCGCGCGCGGGCACGGAAAGAATGCGGGGGCTTGTAACACGGCCCGATCGATGGAAGGAGCTGGGTGGCCGACGATTTGAGGCCGGGCGGCGAGCCCCGGGACGAGGGCGTTGAACCCCATCTCCCGGCTCCGACGATCGGCCCTGCCGGCTTCGCCGCCGGGATCGCCCTTCTGCTCATCGGGCTCGTCGTCGGCTACTGGGTCGTCGTCGCGATCGGGGCGGCGCTCGCCGTCGTCTTCGCGTTCCTCTGGGTCCGCGACCTGACGGTCGGCGTCCGCCATGCGCCGCCGCCGGAACCCGCAGCCGTCGCGCCGGCGGAGCCGGCCGATGCCGAGGACGGTGCATACCGCGTGCCGCGGGCGAAGTTCCTCGAGGCCTCGACGCTCGGGCTCGGCGCCGCGATCGGCGGCATCGTCACGCTCCCCGCGATCGGCTTCGCCGTCGCGCCGGCGTTCGTCGGGCAGAAGGACGTCAACGTCGACCTCGGACCGCTCGAGAACTTCCCCGAGGGCCAGTGGCTCGTGACCGTGTTCACGTCTCACGAGGATCAGGGGAACGTGAGCCGCCGCACCGCGTTCATCCGGAACAACGGCATGGTCGACGAGGCGCCGAGCTTCACGATCATCTCGAACCGCTGCGTTCATCTCGGCTGCCCGGTGCAGCCGCAGGGCCCCATGGACGAGAAGCAGAAGCGCGAGCTTCCAAACGACGTCGAGATCACCCCCACGCAGCCTTCGGGCTTCGGCTGCCCGTGCCACGGAGGCGCCTACGACATCGAGGGCAACCGCATCCAGGGCCCTCCCGTGCGCGCGCTCGACCGGTTCGAGTACCTGATCGTCAAGGGGCACCTCGTGCTCGGGAAGCGCTACAGCGTCGGCTCGGTCGAGGGAACCGGCGCGAAGGCGAAGATCAAGTCGTACCCCCGCGTCGACCCGAGCCAGCACGTCGACGGCTGGGAGCAGTACCTCTACCCCTACGTGCCCGGTGGCTAGGACGCGCTCCAAGCGGCGGGCTCAGCTCGAGGCGCTCCTCCTCGCGCCGGTCGACTGGCTCGAGGAGCGCTCGGGCCTCGTCGGCGCCGTTCGCTACTTCCTCTTCCGCAAGGTCCCGCGCGAGTCGAACTGGTTCCACACGCTCGGCTCGGCGACGCTGACGGCCTTCCTCGTGCAGGCCGTCACCGGCGTCATCCTCGCGATGTACTACAAGCCGGATCCGGACTCCGCGTACCGGTCGATCCAGCACATCACGAACGACCTGACACTCGGCTGGCTCGTCCGCGGGATGCACCGCTGGGGCGCGAGCGTGTTCATCATCCTGCTCTTCCTCCACATGGGGCGCGTCTTCCTCTTCGGCGCCTACAAGTACCCCCGCGAGCTCAACTGGCTCATCGGCGTGTTGCTCCTCACGATGGCGATGGGGGAGGGGTTTACGGGTTACCTGCTTCCCTGGGACCAGACCGCCTACTGGGCCACCGTCGTCGGCATCAACCTGAACGCGAGCGCGCCGATCGCGGGTCCCTTCATCGCCGACATCCTGCGCGGCGGGACGGAGATCGGGCCCGAGACGCTGGCGCGCTTCTACTCGATCCACATGCTGCTGATACCGGGCGGACTCGCAGGACTGATCGTTTTGCACCTGTATCTCGTGATCCGCCTCGGCATCACGGCGCCGCCGTGGTCGGAGTCGGCGGCCGGGTACGACGAGCCTCCTCGCGTCGAGCCGGAGCGCCGCGGCCTCGTGGAGCCGCGGCCGCGCGGAAACGGCGACGGCGCCGTGGTCGCTCCCCGCAGGAGGACGCGGGTCTAGTGCCGACGAAGGCAGAGCAGCGAGAGCAATTCGCCCGCTACAAGGAAGACGTCGCGCGGCGCGGGAAGAGCTTCTACCCGTACGCGATGTTCCACGACACGGTGATGAGCCTCGTCGTCGTGTCGGTGATCGTGGGCCTCGCCTGTCTCTGGTACTTCACCTCGGGCGAGGAGGCCGGAAACTCGGGCTGGCTCGGCCCTCGCTACACCGAGGAGGCCGACCCCGGCACGACCTCGTTCGTCCCGCGGCCCGACTGGTACTTCTACTTCCTCTTCTATCTCCTCCGGATCTTCAAGTGGCCGGACTCGGTCGTGCTCGGCACGGTCGGAATCCCGACCATCCTGCTCATCCTCCTCTTCGCGATGCCGTTCCTGGACCGACGGAGAGACCGGCGGCTGATCCGGCGCCCGGTTGCGGTCGTCGCGGCGCTTCTCACGATCGCTTCGATGGGGATCCTCACGTACAAGGGCGCGACGGCGAAGGAGTCGCTCGCGTCCGAGAACATCGCGCTCGTGCCGGAGTGGGTGAAGCAGGAGAAGCTCGAGGGGAAGGCCGTCGACGGCGCGCGCCTCTTCGCCGAGGTCGGCTGCATGAACTGCCACACGTACCTGGGGGCCGGAGCGTCCAACCTCGGGGCGCCGGACCTGACCTCGGAGGGCACGAAGGGGCGCGGGATCGAGTTCCAGAAGCAGCACATCAAGTGCCCGCAGTGCGTGAACCCGAGCTCGCAGATGCAGCCGTTCCCGAACCTGACCGACGAGCAGCTGACCGCCCTCGCCACGTTCCTCGAGGCCTCGAAGGGCCCGAAGTCGTAGCGTGGCCCGGGGACTCGGGTCGTAGCGTGCACGTCTTCCTCGGCATCACCGGCGCGTCCGGCGCCCCATATGCAGCACGCTTGCTCGCCGACCTCGTCGCCGCCGGGTGCCAGGTCGGCGTATGTGCTTCCGGCGCGGGCGTGCAGGTGCTGGCGACGGAGCTCTACGGCGAGCCCGACCTTGCGCGGGGGGACGTCCTCTCGCGTTTCACCGACGGCATGGACGCCGTCACGGTCTACGAGCCTGACGACTATCGGGCGCCGTATGCGAGCGGCTCGGCGCGCGTCGACGCGTACGTCATCTGCCCGTGCTCGATGGCGACGGTCGGAACGATCGCGGCGGGGGCGATGGACAACCTCGTCCACCGGGCCGCGTCGGTCGCGATCAAGGAGGGCCGACGCCTCGTCCTGGTTCCGCGCGAGACGCCGCTCTCGGCCATCCACCTCGAGACGATGCTGAGGCTCCGGAACGCGGGGGCGGTGATCCTGTTCGCGGCGCCGGGCTTCTACCACTCGCCGGAGTCGGTCGACGATCTGGTCAACTTCGTCGTCGGCAGGTGTCTGGATCAGCTCGGCATCGAGAACGAGCGCGTCGCGCGGTGGGGCCGGTGACGTCGGGGACGCTCGCCCCGGACGCCGTGCGCACGATGTTCGATCGGATCGCGCCGGTGTACGACGCGATGAATCGGCTGATGACCGTGGGGCTCGACCGCTCGTGGCGCCGTGCGACCGCGACCGCGGTCGTCCGACCGGACGACCGTGTGCTCGACGCCTGCTGCGGCACGGGCGATCTCGCGCTGGCCGACGTGGCCGCAGGGGGCCGCGTCATCGGGGTCGACTTCTCTCCGCGGATGCTGGCGCGCGCGCGGCGCAAGTCGCAGACGGTGGAGTGGGTCGAGGGCGACCTCCTCGCGCTTCCGTTCGCCGACGCGAGCTTCGACGCGGTGACCGTCGGCTTCGGGATCAGGAACGTCCCGGAGCTCGAGCGCGGCCTCGGCGAGCTTGCGCGCGTCCTCAAGCCGGGCGGGCGGCTGGGTTGTCTCGAGATCACGCGCCCCCGGGGCGCCCTGCGCCCGTTCTTCCGCGTGTGGTTCGACGGAATCGTCCCGCTCGCGGGGAGGCTGCTCCCCGGCGGCGCGGCCTATACGTACCTGCCCGCCAGCGTGCGCCGCTTTCCGGGGCCCGACGAGCTCGCGGCCGTGATCCGCCGCGCCGGCTTCGACGAAGTGCGATACAGGATGTTCGGAGGCGGCATCGTCGCGTTGCACACGGGGGTCCGGCGCTGAGCGCCCTTGCCGTACTGCGCTCCGCGCCGGGGCTCGAGAGCTACCTCGAGCGGCTCGAGCTCCGCCTCGAGCAGGCCGTGATACCGCACCCCGGTGTGGTCGGCGCCGTCGCTTCCGAGACGCTTGCGGCAGGCGGGAAGCGGCTCCGGCCGCTGCTCGTCTTTCTCGCCGCGCCGCCCCGGCGCCGGGGCGAGGAGCGGACGCTCGCCGGAGGAGTGGCCGTCGAGCTCGTCCACATGGCGACGCTCGTCCACGACGACCTCCTCGACGGAGCCGTCCTGCGTCGAGGCAAGGCGACCGTCTGGTCGACTCACGGGGATCGGGTCGCGAAGGCGGTCGGCGACTTCCTCTTCGCGCGGGCGTTCGCCCAGCTGGCGCGGGCCGGCGACCCGGCGGCCGTCTCGGTCCTCGCAGGTGCGGCGCTCGCGCTCGCGCGCGGCGAGGCGCTCCAGCGCGGGCAGGTGCACCGGCCCGACACGAGCGTGGACGAGTATCTCGCCCGTTGCTCGCTCAAGACCGGAAAGCTCTTCGAGGCGGCCTGCCTGCTCGGCGGCGGAGCCCGGCTGGCGCGCTTCGGCCTCGCCCTCGGAGTCGCGTTCCAGATCGTCGACGACATCCTCGACTGCACGGCGAACTCCTCCGCCACGGGCAAGGCCGCGGGCGTCGACCTGCGCGACGGGACGCCGACGCTCCCCCTGATTCTCGCCGCGCGGCACGACCGCGCGATCCGCGAGGCGCTCGCGGGCCGCCCCGTGGCGGACGCGCTCGCCCGTGTCGCGGCGACCGGCGCGCTCGAGGAGTCCCGCGCCGTCGCCCTCGAGTACGCCGACCGGGCGCGGGCCGCCCTCGACGGCGAGCCGGACCGGGAAGCACTCGAATCCCTGACCGACGCGGTCGTGAACCGGGAGAGCTGAGGATGGCGATCGCAACCGAGCAGGCGACCTTCGACTCCGTCTGGGAGAAGGTCGAGTCCGGCGAGCGGCTCGACTTCGAGGACGGGCTCGCGCTGATGGAGTCCGACGACATCCTCCAGCTCGGGCGGCTCGCCGACGAGGCGAGGATTCGCCGCGGAGGCAGCGACGAGGTCTTCTTCGTCCAGAACCTCTATCTCAACCAGACGAACGTGTGCCGCGTGAAATGCAAGTTCTGCGCGTTCGCGCGGACGCAGAAGCAGGAGGGCGCGTACACGTTCACGCCGGACGAGCTCGTCGCGGATGCCGTAGCGCAGCGCGAGCTCTCTCGGTTCACGGAGATTCACATGGTGGGCGGCGAGAGCCCGCACGTGGACTTCGGCTACTACGTCGACATCGTCGGGAAGCTGCACGAGGCGCTTCCGGACGTGCATCTCAAGTGCTTCACGGCGAGCGAGATCCATCACATGACGAAGCTCTCGGGGCTTTCCCACGAGCAGGTTCTGATCGAGCTCAGGGAAGCGGGGCTCGGCTCGTTACCCGGAGGAGGCGCCGAGGTGTTCGCCGACCGCGTGCGCCGGCTGGTGGCTCCCGGCAAGGAGCATCCCGACTTCTGGTTCCACACGCACCGGACCGCCCACGGTCTCGGGATCCCGACCCACTGCACGATGCTCTACGGGCACGTCGAGAACTACGAAGAACGGGTCGACCACCTGTTGCGTCTCCGCTCGCTGCAGGACGAGACCGGCGGGTTCCTCGCCTTCATCCCGCTCGCGTTCCACCCGGAGAACACGGTCTTCGAGCGGCGCGGGTGGAAGCACACGGCCGGTAGCGACGACCTGAAGATGATCGCGGTGTCGCGGCTTTTGCTCGACAACATCGCTCACGTCAAGGCGTACTGGATCATGATGGGCATGCCGCTCGCCGCCGTCGCGCTCCATTTCGGCGCCGACGACGTGCAGGGAACGGTCGTCCGCGAGCAGATCTTCCACGCGGCCGGCGCGCGCACCGAGACGGAGCAGAAGGTCGGCGAGCTCGTCCGCTTTGTCCGCGAGGCGGGTCGGATCCCGGTGCAGCGCGACACCCTCTACAACGAGCTGCGCCGATGGGAGGACTGATGGTTCGCGTTCGGCACATTTCGCTGCACACGCGTCCGCGGTTCCGGATTACGCTCGTGCGTGAGCAGGGGGAGGGTCGGGTCCCGGAGTTACACGTGCGTGTGCCTGAAAGAAGGCCGCGCCCGTGACTGGATCGCGCCCGCCGCGGATCCGCCTCGGCCGGATCTCGTACGTCAACATGGCGCCCGTCTTCTACCGCGTCGAGGCCGACTTCGACGAGGTTCCCGGAGTCCCGACCGAGCTGAACTCCCGGCTGCTCGCGGGCGAGATCGACCTCGCGCCGATCTCGTCGATCGAGTACGGCCGAAACGCCGACCGCCTCCGCATCCTTCCCCGCCTCTGCGTCTCGTCGGAAGGGGCGGTCGACTCGATCCAGCTCGTCTCGCGCACGCCGCTCGAGCGCATCCGAACCGTCGCAGTGACACCGGAAAGCGCGACGTCGGTCGTCCTCACGAAGGTCCTGCTGCCCGACGCCGAGCATGTTCCGCTCTCCGACGAGGCCGAGGCGAGGCTTCTGATCGGGGACGCAGCGCTCCAGAGTGCCTTCGAGGACCCTACCCCGCATTACGACCTCGGGCGCCTCTGGCTCGAGCGGACCGGGCTTCCCATGGTCTTCGCCGTCTGGGCGTTCCCCGAGAGCGCGCCGAACGGCCTGGGCGCACTCGAGGACGCGCTCGTCGCGTCGGTGAGACGGGCGCGCGCCGAGCCGGAGCTGCTCGCCCACGAGGCGAGCGCCCGCTATGGCTATCCCGCCGGTTTCCTCGCGCGCTACTTCGAGAAGCTCCGCTACCGCTTCGGTCCCCGCGAGCGGGCCGGGCTGCTCAGCTTCTTCGAGCTCGCACGCGACGTCGGCGAGCTCGACCGTGTCCCTGAGCTCCGTTTCCTGGCGGGAGAGGCGGTGGCCGTATGAGCGTCGCGGAGATCCTGGACAAGGCGCTCGCCGGCGAGCGCATCTCGGATGGCGAAGCGATCGCGCTACTCGAGAGTCGGGACCTCGTCCAGGTCGGACGCGCCGCAGACGTGCTGAAGAGCCGCAAGGTCGGCGAGCGCGAGGTCACGTTCATCGTGGATCGAAACGTGAACTACACGAACGTCTGTCACACCGACTGCGACTTCTGCGCGTTCTACCGGCGGCCCGGGGACACGCGCGAGGGGTATCTCCTGCCCAAGCCGGTCATCTTCAAGAAGATCGAGGAGACACTCGCCCTCGGCGGCACGGGCCTCCTGATGCAGGGCGGGCATCACCCGGATCTCGGGATCGAGTACTACGAGGACCTCTTCCGCTCGATCAAGGCCCGGTATCCGATCCATCTTCACGCGCTCTCTCCGCCGGAGGTGCAGCACATCTCGCGGCGTTCGCGGCTCACCGTCGCCGACACGCTCGCGCGGCTGCGCGACGCCGGCCTCGACTCGCTTCCCGGGGGCGGGGCGGAGATCCTCGTCGACCGCGTCCGCGAGATCATTGCCCCGAAGAAGACGAAGACGGCGGAGTGGCTCGGAGGGATGCGCGACGCTCACCGCCTGGGCATGTCGTCGACGGCGACGATGATGTACGGCCACGTCGAGACGCTTGCGGAGCGTGTCGAGCACATGCGACGCATCCGCGAGCTCCAGGACGAGCACGGCGGGTTCCGGGCGTTCATCTCCTGGACCTTTCAGAGCGACGGCAATCGGCTCGCCGACCGTGTGCCGCCCGAACGCATGCCGACCTCGTTCGACTACCTCCTCACGCAGGCGGTCAGCCGGATCTATCTCGACAACGTCGACCACATCCAGTCGAGCTGGGTGACCCAGGGGATGAAGGTCGGGCAGGTCGCCCTTGCCTTCGGGGCCGACGACATGGGCTCGGTCATGATCGAGGAGAACGTCGTCTCCGCGGCGGGAACGACCCACCGTGCGTCGACCGAGGACTTCGTCCGGGCAATCCGGGCGCTCGGGAAGGTCCCGGTCCAGCGAGACACGCTTTACCGCCGCGTACGGAGCTGGAACTGACCATTTAGGTGCCGCGAAGCGGTTCCGATACGCGAAGCGAGGTGCTCCGCCGCACGCACGTCCTCCTCGCGCTCGCAGAGCTCGTCGCGATCCTCGTCGTCGCTCCGGCTGCCGCTGCCGACGTGTCCGTTCGACTCATGCCGGGTGTCCGGTACACGAAGGACGTTCGCTGGTCGGGAGGCCATCGCATCGTCACGCATGCGGTGGTCGCGCCGCCTCCCGGGGGCCTCTATTCACTGAGGCCCGTCCTCTCGGGCGGTCTGCTCACGGGACGCGCGACGGTGTCGTCGATGACCCGGTCGGTGCGGTGGCGCGGCACGGCGGTCGCCGTGAACGGCGACTTTTTCAACGTGCTATCGGGCCGTCCGACGGGCATGTACATGCGCCGCCGCGTGCTCGTCAGCCCGCCGTATCCGAAGCGCTCGAGCGTTGGCATCACGACGGCAGGCCTGTTGACGGTCGCCGAGGTTTCCTCCGTCGGCACCTGGCAGGCGGGCTCGTTTCCGCGCCACCGGCTCGCCTATTTCAACCACGTTCCTCTTTGGCGCGACGGCGTCTCGCTCTATACGCGCGAATGGGGCCTGCGTACCGCGACGGGACGGCGCCAGTTCGCCGTCGTCGTCACTCCGCTCCGCCGTGTACGGCTTGCCAAGAACGAGCTCGGCGTGGTCGTCGCCGTGGTGCGAGGAGGGGGGGTGACCATCCCGCGTGGCGGTGCCGTCTTGCAGGCGCGAGGCGAGTGGGGTCGGAGACTCGTCGCCGAGGCGCCGCTCGGGGCGACCGTGACGGCGCGGGTCGATCTGAGGCCGGCCTGGGACGACGTCTCGGACGCGGTCGGTGGTGGGCCGGTCCTCGTCAGAAACGGTCGCGCCGTCACCTCCGCCGGCGAGGACTTCCTCCGGACGCAGATCGAGCCTCGCGCGCCCCGGTCCGCGATCGGCCAGCGCGCCGACGGCCGCATCGTCCTCTACGCGGTCGACGGTCGTTCGAGGGCATCCGCCGGACTCACAATCGCCGGCCTCGCCCATGAGATGGCCAGGCTCGGTTGCGTGCGCGCCATGGCACTCGACGGAGGTGGGTCGACGACGCTCGCGTTCGACGGGCATGTGCTGAACCGTCCGTCCGACGGAGCGGAGCGGGCGGTCTCCGACGCGCTCGCGTTCGTATACTCGGGCGTCTACGTTCCGCGGCCGTCGCGTGCGATCGTGACGCCGGACGGGGACGGCCGGGGCGACGACGAGCACCTCGCATACCGAGTCGTCCGCCCGTCGACCGTGACCACGTCCCTCGTTTCGCCGGAAGGCACCGTGGCCTGGCAGGTTGCCACGTCGCGGCCGAGGGGAACGTACGCCGTCGAGCTTCCGAACGCCAATCTTTCCGACGGGCGCTGGCGCTGGTCCGTCGCCGCTGTTGACAGCCTCGGGCGCCGAAGCGCGATGAGCCGGCGCTTCTTCGTCAACCGCACGGTCGCCTCGATGGACCTCAGGCCGACCCCCGTGCCGCGAGGGCGATCGGTCGCCGTCCGGTTCACCGTCGAGCGTCCGAGCGATACGCGGGTGACCATTCGCCGGCACGGCCGTCTCGTTCGCGTTGTCGCGCACCGATGGCTCGGCGCCGGCTCGCACGTCGTCCGGTGGACGGGGCGGACCCAGACGGGTCGCCTGGCAAGGCTCGGCTCGTATGTCGTCCGCGTCCGGACCTTGAACCGGTATGGGTCCTTCGCGGCCGCCCGCGGGCTCCAGGTCGTCAGCGCGCCCTGAGCGGACCTCTCTCTACACTCGCCGGATGGTCGATTCGGTCACCGCGTGGATCGGCGACTACGGCCTCTATGCCGTCTTCGTGCTCATGGCCGTGGACTCCATCTTCCCGGCGGCCAGCGAGCTCGTGATGCTCTACGCGGGAGTCCTCGCCGTCGGCGCGGTGGCAGGTCACCACGTCACCCTCTTCGGGACGCAGATCGAGTCGACCGGGCCTGCGTACGCCGTCATCGCTACGGCTGGTGTCCTCGGCTACACCCTCGGCTCTGTCGTCGGTTGGGCGATCGGCCTCTACGGAGGACGCTCGCTGATCGAGCGGTACGGCCGCTGGCTGCACGTGACCGTCGACCGGCTCGAGCAGGCCGAGCGCTGGTTCGATCGTTACGGGGACGCGACCGTGTTCGTCGGCCGCATGGTGCCGGTCGTCCGGTCATTCGTCTCGATCCCGGCCGGCATTGCGGAGATGCCTCTCGCTCGGTACACGCTCCTGAGCTTTCTCGGGACGATCCCCTGGTGCTTCGGCCTCGCCGGCGCAGGCCTCGCGCTCGGGAAAGGCTGGGAGCGCTTTCACGAACGCTGGCGCTTCGCCGACTACGCCGTCGTCGCCCTCGTCATCGCCCTCGCCGCCGTCGCAGCCTGGCACCATGGCCGCCGCCGCTCCCGCCGCCGCGCGGCCGAGCGTCCGGCCGATTCGTCCTAGCGAGTCCGCCAAATCCTGCCGGGACGACTTGGCGAAATAGCGGCTATGCCGCCGAATCCTCCTATGTACACTCGCGCGGCGTGTCTATCCCGCTCGTCGACGTCAAGGCGCAATACGAGCCGTTGCTGGGCGAGGTCAGGGCTCGCTTCGACGAGGTGCTCGAAGCTGGCCGCTTCGTCCTCGGCCCCAACGTCGCCGCCTTCGAGCACGAGGCGGCGCAATTCCTCGGCGTCGGCGAGACGATCGGGGTCGGGAACGGGACGGATGCGATCGAGCTCGTGCTCGACGCGCTCGAGATCGGGCCGGGCGACGAGGTGATCTGTCCTGCCTTCACGTTCTACGCCTCCGTGGAGCCGGTGCTGCGCCGGGGCGCAACGCCCGTTTTCGCCGACATCGACCCGTCGACCCTGAACGTCGATCCCGCGGAGGTCTCGAACCGTGTCACGGAGCGGACGCGGGCGATCCTCCTCGTGCACCTCTTCGGCCGGCCCGCGCCGCTCTCGGACCTGCCCGACGGCATCCCCGTGATCGAGGATTCGGCGCAGGCGTTCGGCGCGACGGTCGGCGGCGCGCGAGCCGGATCGCTCGGCATCGCGGGGACGTACAGTTTCTTCCCGACCAAGAACCTGTTCGCGCTCGGCGACGGCGGTCTCGTGGGGACGTCCGACCCCGAGCTCGCCGAGCGGGTGCGCATGCTCCGCTTCCACGGCTCGCGCGACAAGCAGACCTTCGCACTCGTCGGCTACAACTCGCGGCTCGACGAGATCCAGGCCGCCGTGCTCCGCCTGTTCCTCCGACACGTGGACCGGTGGAACGAGCAGCGTCGCGAGGCGGCCGCCCGCTACGCCGAGCTCGGCCTCGGCGAGATCTGCGAGTTACCGTCCGACGAGCCGGGGCACGTCTACCACATGTACGTGGTCCGGACTCCGGACCGCCCCCGTCTCGCCGAGGTACTCGGTGCGGCCGAGATCGCGAGCGCGAGCTACTACACCCTGCCGCTGCATCTCCAGCCGGTGCTCGGGTTTCTCGGCTACGAGGAAGGGTCTCTCCCGGAAACCGAGCGAGCGGCGGCCGAGAACCTCGCCCTGCCGCTCTGGGCCGGGATCCGCGCCGACCAGCAGGAGCAGGTCGTCGAGACCGTTCGGGCCGCCGCTGCGGTGCGCACGTGAACCTCGCCTTCAACCCGAGGCACGCGTGGCAGCTCGTCGTCGACGGTGCCTTCGTCGTGCTGGCCTGGTACCTGGCGTTTCAGGTCCGCTTCGACCAGGGCGTTCCGCCGCGGTTCTCGCCGTTCCTCGCGCCGCGGATCTTCGTCGTCGTCGTGGCGATCAACCTGATCGTCTTCGTCCTCTTCGGCTTCTACAACCACTGGTGGCGCTACGTGTCGGTGCGCGACGTCTGGTCGGTCGCGCGCGGCGTGACCGTGGCCGTCCTCGTCGCGGCGCTCGCGATCTACTTCTGGAGCCCGGTCGACGGCGACCGGCTTCCTCGGGGGATCGTCGTGATCGACCTGCTTCTCGTGCTCGCGCTCGTCGCGGGTACGCGCCTGCTCGCCAGGACCTTCCTCGAGTGGCCTGGAGCACGGGGAATCGTCGCTCGCGGGAAGGACGCCCTCATCGTCGGCGCGGGCGACGCAGGCCAGCTGATCGTGCGAGAGATGCAGAAGAACGCGCGGCTCGGGTACGCGCCGCGCGGGCTCGTCGACGACGACCCGCGGAAGCAGAACGTCCGCCTGCACGGCGTTCGCGTGCTTGGCGCGACGAAGGACCTCCCGCGCCTGCTGCGCGAGACGCGTCCGGACGAGGTCATCATCGCCATCCCGTCCGCGGCCGGCGAGACGCGCCAGCGGATCGTGAACATCTGCCGCGACGCGGGCGTCCCGGTCAAGACGCTTCCTGCGGTACACGAGTTGATCGCCGGTGACGTCCTTCTCGCTCGCCAGTTGCGCGAGGTCCAGGTCGAAGACGTCCTCGGCCGCGAGGCGGTGGAGCTCGACCTCGCCAAGATCGCGTCGTACGTCGAGGGAGAGACGGTGCTCGTCACGGGCGCGGGCGGGTCGATCGGCGCCGAGCTGTGCCGTCAGATCGCGAGCCTCGGCGCGTCGATGCTCGTGCTCGTCGAGCACGCCGAGGCGGCGCTCGTGGAGATCGAGCGCGAGCTGGTCCAGAGCCGCGGCTTCTCGGCCGCGGCACCCGTGCTCGCGGACGTCAAGAACCGCGCACGCCTGGAGCAGATCTTCGAGCGTTACCAGCCGGCGGTCGTCTTCCACGCGGCCGCCTACAAGCACGTGCCCTTGATGGAGGGGAACGCGCTCGAGTCGGTGCGGAACAACGTTCTCGCGACGAAGACGATCTCCGAGGTCGCGTCGGAAGCGGGCGTCGCCCGCTTCGTGCTCGTGTCCACCGACAAGGCGGTCCGGCCGAAGAACGTCCTCGGTCAGACCAAGGCGATCTGCGAATGGATCGTCGGCGCGGCGGCTGCACGCGAGCAGAACGGCACCGCGTTCATCTCCGTCCGGTTCGGCAACGTGCTCGGGTCGTCGGGGAGCGTCGTGCCGCTCTTCCGGCAGCAGATCGCCCGCGGAGGCCCCGTGACTGTCACGCACCCGGAGATGACCCGCTACTTCATGACCATCCCGGAGGCCGTGCAGCTGATCATCCAGGCCGGGGCGATCGGCGAGAGCGGCGACGTCTTCGTCCTCGACATGGGCCAACCCGTGAAGATCGTCGAGGTCGCGCGGAACATGATCCGGCTCTCGGGCAAGGAGCCCGAGCGGGACATCGCGATCGAGTACATCGGCGTCCGGCCCGGGGAGAAGCTTCACGAGGAGCTCTGGGGGGCGGGGGAGGACGCCGTGCCGACGGCGCATCCGAAGATCTTCCGTTCGTCTGCCCGGCCCGTCGATCCGAGCTGGCTCGACGAGGAGCTCGCCGAGCTCGAGCGCCTGGTCGAAGCGGGCGAGACGCTCGAGCTCGTCGGCCGATTGAATGCGATTGCCGAGGACCCGCGTCGCGTGACGGCAGAGACCGCCGAGCCGGTTTAGAACATGTCTCAAACACGAGACGCAAGGCCCCGTTCGGAGACGAGTTCTTAGCCGACCGGCAGGAGCAGGTCGAGCATCCTCGCAGGGTCGCGCCGCACGCGCCGGCCCGACCGTTCCCGCTTCGTGAGCTCGAGCGCGTGCGGATCGGTCAGCGGGCGCAGCCTGCCGGAGCGGATGAGCGCCTCGTCGACACCTCCCAGCCGACCGCCGAACGTCGTGTACACGGGCACGCCGAGCGCAACCGCTTCCCGGTTCATCGTGCCGCCGGCGGACACGACGAGGTCGGCTTCGGCTATCAGGCTCTGTGCGTCGATCGCGTGTTCGGCAAGTACGAGCGAGGGAAGCTCGAGCCGGCGGACGACCTCCCGCTGGTCGTCGGTCCGTGGCAGCACGACGGCCTGGACCTCCGCGTGCCGACCGAGGTAGTCGAGCACGGTCGGGAAGAGGCGGTTGGACCTGCGGTGGTAGAGCGCGACGTCCGGCGGCGTCCGGACGACGACCAGGATCTTGTCCGGATCGGGTGCGTACTCGCGGACGACCCTCTCGTCCGGCTCGAAATCGGCGAGGTAGTACTCCTCCTTCAAGCCCTCGTATCGACGGAGCTTCGGCGGCCGGACCCCGTAGCGTTCGAGTCGCGCGGGAGGGATCGCGTCCGGCACGAGCACCCTGGTCGCCGCGCGGCATCCGAGCTGGTGTTGCACCGTCGCGAACTCGTAGTCGAACGTCGTTCCGCTCGGGATGCCGAGCGTGCGCGCAGCCATCGTCAGGTGGTGTGACCCGTGCGCCAGGGCGGCGTCGAAGCCGCGTCCTCTTGCCCACCGGCGAAGCGCCCGCAGACGAGTCGCCATGGTCCACGTCTTTTCGAGGCGTGAGCGGCCGCCATGCTCGCCGATGATCTCCGCCTCCATGCCGTGCAGTCGGAGCAGCTGGACGGTCTGGCCGTACTCGCGCGTCGTTGCCTCGACCTCCGCGCCTCGCTCGCGCAGGATCCGGATCAGCGGCCGGAAGACGAGAACGTGCGCCGGAGCGGTCATGTCGACCCACACCTTCATCGGTTATCGGTGCGCGCTCAGGCCGCTACGTCGCCGAGGAAAGTGCAGATCCCGGACACGCTGCGACTCTAGACGACGGCCGGTTGTGGAAGTGCGCCGGGCTCGCGAGCGGGACAGGGGCAGCACGCAGATCGGGTGTCAAGAAGAATGCACGTGCGATCAGACGTGAAATAATCGCCGCTTATGGACACGCGGCAGCTCGCGGCCTTCTGCGCCGTCGTCGAGCGAAGGAGCTTCTCGCAGGCGGCAGAGCGGCTCGGCGTCACGCAGCCCGCTGTGAGCCAGCAGATCCGCGCCCTCGAGGAGCGGCTCGGGCGAACGCTGCTCGATCGCTCGGGCCGTCGTGTCGAGCCGACCGAGAGCGGAGCGCTCCTCTATCGAAGTGCGCAGCGCGTGCTCCAAGCGGAGGAGCAGATGGTCGAAGAGCTCGCGGGCTACGAGGCGGGGGAGCTGCGAGGCTCGCTCTCGATCGGCGCCTCGACGGGTCCCGGCGCCCACCTCGTCCCGATCCTTCTGTGCGAGTTTCGGCGTGAGCATCCCGCCGTGCGGATCGCCCTGACGGTCTCCGATACGCAGGCCGTGATCGACGCCGTGGCGGAGCGTGCGCTCGAGCTCGGGATCATCGGCGCTGCGCGCCGGCGCCGCGGGCTCGTCTTCGAGCCCGTCGCCGAGGACGAGATCGTGCTCGCGGTCCCGCCCCGGCACCGCTTCGCCGGCCGGCGCATCGACGTCGCCGAGCTCGGCGACGAGCAGCTGATCGTCATGCAGGAGGGCGCGGCGATGCGGCAGGTGATCGACGAGAAGCTCCGTGAGGTCGGTCTCCGCGCCAGGGATCTCGGACCGACGCTGCCGCTCGGACTTCAGGAGTCCGTGAAGAGCGCGGTCGCAGCCGGGTACGGCGTCGCGTTCATCTCGCGCGCCGCCATCGTCGGAGAGCTCGACGCCGGGACGCTGGCTGCCGCCACCGTGGCGGGCTTCACGCCGACGCGGCAGATCTACGCCGTGCGGGCGCGGGGGCGAATACCCACGCGCGCCGCGGAGGCATTCGTCGACTTCGTACGCACCTCTCCGCCGTGATCGTCCGCTGGGGCCTCGGAGCCCTCGAGCGCGTGCTCGGCGACCTCCGGATCGAGCGTCCTCTCCTCGTCACGACTGAGCGTTGGGCCGAGCTCGAGCTCCCGGTCTCGGGTCGTTTCACGGGCGTTCGGCCGCACGCGCCTTCAGAGTCCGTCTCCGCCGCAACGGAGGCCGCGGCGCGGTACGACGGTCTCGTCGCGCTCGGAGGCGGAAGCGCGATCGACACGGCCAAGGCAGTCTCGGCGCAAACCGGTCTCGCGGTCGTCGCGATCCCGACGACCTATTCCGGCGCCGAGTGGACGGGTGGCTTCGGCGTTCGCGACGAGACGCGCGGCGTCAAGGGCGGCGGCAGCGGAGATCCGCCTGCGGCGATCGTCTACGAGCCCGAGCTGACGCTCGGTCTTCCAGCCCGTGAGACCGGCGGAACGGCGATGAACGCGCTCGCCCACTGCGCCGAGGCGCTCTACGTCTCGGGCCGGAACCCCGACGCCGACGCGGACGCCCTCGAGGGCGCACGACTCATCTCTTCGCGGTTGCCCGGCGTGCTGGTGCATCCACTCGACCTCGCGGCGCGGCGCGAGCTCCTCGAGGGTGCGATGCACGCGGGCTCGGCCCTCGCGGGCGCCGGACTCGGCCTCGCCCACGCGATGGCGCAGGCCCTCGGCGGCCGCTTCGGCATCTCGCACGGTGCCGCGAATGCCGTCTGCCTCGCGCCTGCGCTGCGGTTCAATCTCCCCGTCGCCCGAGTGGAAATCGAACGCTTCGGCGAGGCGATCGGCGCTTCGGACGCCGTCCAAGGCGTCGAGCGGCTGAAGCGCCTTGCGGGTTTTGGTTTGCTGCGCGAGCTCCGGGTTCCGGCGAGCGGCCTCGTCGAGGTCGCCGGCCTCGCCGCTGCGCGCCCGGGAGTACGCGCGAACCCGCGCCCCGCGAGCGCCGAAGAGATCGCCGAGATTCTGCGGTCGGTCTGGTAGAACCGGCGCGAACCGGCGGGAAGGCCGACCTGGCGCTGCGGCAACGGCCTCCCGGCTGAGTCTAGGATCCCGACGTGCGTTGGCGGGCCGAGAAGGCGCGGTTGCGCCCGCGGCCTGAACACGCAGCGTTCCGCGGCGCGCTCGACTTCGCGAGCGACGTCGGCGTGCTCGCCTTCGCGGCCTGGACGCTGATCGCCTACGTCGGCATGGCGACGAAGGCGAGAACAGGCCTCCTCTTCGCCGCGTGGCTCGTGACGCTTCCGCTCGTGACCGGTCTGGCGGTGTTCCTGTATGGACGGCGGCGCGCTCCGGAGGAGCAAAGACCGGAAGCCGAGCAGACGATTCCCCCGTCCCACCTCCACGCCTCACAAAGGCGGCTGGTCGCGATCAGCGTGGTCGCCGGACTCGTCGCCGCGTTCGTCGCCGCCCCCGGTCGTTTCGACCCCTGGCCGTTCGTCTGGCTCCTCATCGCCGTCGCCGTCGCGATCGTCGTCGTACGCGGCCCGCTCCGCCGGACGTGCGGCGAGGGTTCCGGCGAGCCGCTCGGGTGGGGCGCGGACCTGTTCGCCGCGCTCGTCGGTCTCACGTTCTCGGTGATGTCCCTGCTCATCGTGCGGGCCAACCCCGACGACGTCTTCTACGTCAACCGGGCCGTGGCAACGGATCAGCTCGATCACATTCCGGTTCTCGACGTCATCTTCACCCACGAGGAGGTCCGCCGTGGCGGCGGGGCGGGGCTGCCGGTCGAGACTTTCGCGCCGCTCGAGGGGGCTTCGGCGCATGCCGTGGGCATTCACCCGGCTTCCTTCGCGTACTACGTGGTTCCGCCGCTCATGACCTTCTTCGCAACGTGGGCGCTGTGGCGGCTCTTGCGGGAATGGGCACCCCGCCGCGCCGTCCTCTGCCTCGCGCTCGCATCGGTGTTTCTCGTCTTCAGCGCCCAGTACCCGCTCACGTCGGGCAGTTACTTCCTGACACGCATCTGGCAGGGAAAGATCGCCTTCGTCGCCTGGCTCATACCGATCGTCTACGTGTACTTGACGAGGTGGGTGCGCCGCGCCGACCTGGCCGGCGCGGTTCTGCTGCTCGCAGCCGGCGTCGCCGCCATCGGCATGACGAGCACGGCGACCTTCGTCGGCCCGCTCCTGGCTCTGACCGCCCTGATCCCTCTCGTATTTTCCCGGAGGTGGCGAGCGTGTTGGGTTCCGCTGGCGTTCGGGGCGATCCCTCTGTCGATCGGCCTCTTCGCCCTCTCGCGATTTCCGCTCTCGGCGGGGATCGGAATCAGGGAGCCCGAATCGACGTGGTGGTTCTACCACGAGGTGTTCGGCACCGGCGTGGTTGCCCTGGTCGGCGGGGCTGCCCTCTGGACGGCGCCATGGCTCGCACGCGCCGGGGCGCCGGCGCGGCTTGCGGCGGGAATCGGTGTCGTCGTGGCGCTTCTGCTCGCCCCGGGAATCATCCCGCTGCTTCACGACGTCTCGGGGTTGACGGAGACGCTGCGGCGCCTCTTCTGGGTCGCCTCCTTTCCCGCGCTCGTGGGCTTGCTCGCCGCCGTACCGTCGCCCGCTCGTCTCCCACGCTCAGCCGTGGCGGGCTTCGCCCTCCCCCTCATGGCGCTGCTCGCCGTCTTCGGACACCCGCTCTGGGTGATCCCGCACCCCGGAGTTACGAAGCTCTCCTCCCGCGGAGCGATTCACTGGCGCTTTCCGCCCGCCTGGAAGGTTGCCCGGCCTGGACAGCTCACTCGAGCCCGGGCGATCATGCGCGCCTACGACGGGCCCGGGTCAGTTCTCGCCGATTCTCACGTGATGAACTTCATGGCGAGGATCGCGGTCGAGCCGAAGGCCGTCGACGCTCGCGACCTCTATGCGTGGCGGACGGACGAGCCGAGACGGCGCACGCGGGAACGCATCTTCCTGCGCTCCGCCGTCAAGGAGGCGACGCCGCGGTGGACGCTCCGAAGGTTCCGGCATGCGGTCGACGACCTGGGTGTCGGCCTCATCTGCATCCGACGGTGGAAGAAGGACCTGCTCGCCAGGGTCGAACGGGCCGTGCCCGAGTTCCGCGAGGCGTTCACGGTCTCGGGGCAGGTCTGCCTCAAGCGCGCCCGCTCGCCCTAGGCGTCGTAGCCAATGCCTGGCGGACGAGCGCGCCGTTGACGGCCTCGTTCACGAGACCGTCGCCCATTTACGACGCTCGGAGGCCCTCGCGGGGAGCCAAGTCCTCGTGACGTAGTCGACGACGTGGCGGTCTGCGGGCGCCTCGACGGCGACGACGCCCGGCGGGGGCTCGCGCCCTTCCGCGAGCGCATGGAAGACCGTCCACTCGCGTTGCTTGCGCGCGATGCGCTCGACCTCGAAGTCCGTGCCGGACCAGTGCGCGAACTCGTCCGCGTCGAGGTGCTTGAGCTCGACGCACGACCAGGACGGGAGCGTGACCATCGCGTCCGGGTCCGAAGGCCAGAACGGCAGCTCCCACTCGAGCGCCTTGGAGAAGCTGTAACCGGGGCGGTTGGGCCACCCGAACGGCTCGTGATGTGTGAAGTTGACGTCGAAGAAGGCGCGCCGATCGTCGAGGACGTAGAGCGAGTTGCGCGGGATCCTGACGACCGACTCCGACGCCTCGAGCTGCCAGGCGAGATCGCGAAGGGCCGCGCTGCCGAGGTCGGTCAGGACCATGTCGCCGTCCCACTTGAGCGCGTAGCGCGTGCGCACGTGGGCGAACGACCAGCTGTAGAAATAGGTCAAGCTGTGTACCGAGTCGCCCGGCGTCTCGAGGTGCTCCGGTCCGCACCGCGCCACGGAGAAGGGGTAGCGGTGCAGCTCGAGCCTCGCCTCGGCCCCGGCCGCCGCCGCGACCCGGCGGGCGACCTCGACCGTCTCGTCGGTGGAGCAGTTGTCGACGAGGAC